>Ga0194135_10002228_pt1 | contig 11733 bp, 9 predicted proteins | sample LitLau_LLRF_2013_FD_134024 | JGI IMG/M metagenome (GOLD analysis project Ga0194135, IMG submission 134024) | Freshwater sediment microbial communities in response to fracking from North America - Little Laurel Run_MetaG_LLRF_2013 (version 2) | ecosystem: Environmental > Aquatic > Freshwater >... | reverse complement strand
TTAACCCGTGCGACAACGGAAAACATAACTGCACGAATGGCGGAACATGTGTCCCTCAAAAGACTGGATACAATTGCGACTGTCCTGTGGGCAAAACGGGAGAGCATTGCCAAAACGGTAAATTAATATTTATTTATTTATTTATTTATCATTAATTTTTATTGGGCAATACCGTTAATAAATCAGCTGCACTAAGCTCATGGCCGCGTCGATCCGCTGTGTTGATATATTGACCAAATATTAGTGCATATTTAGAATATGAAAATACATTTGGAAAATAATCATTCACTAACGCATCCACGGATAGAGCACCCACGATTTATAGCATTCAGATTTTCAGACAACCACAAATTGCGTATGCCCAAAAAAATAATAACATTCCTCAAGTAAAAAAGTAGAGATTAGGATGTGCGTACTTTTCGCTGTTTCTTTTTACCTGCTAAAAAATGGTTATGCAGGTTTTTACCAGGTATGTTTTTCAATCTAACCAATATTTAACTTTCTAGCGGCTCTATTAATTTATTAACTATTTTAAGTTTTCATTCGGGCCTTTTCAGTCGGACGTCAGTAATTCTAATCTATTCGTCAGAACTTCCAATTCTATTTACATGACACTCCTCCTATTGCCACGATTCTTTGATATTGACAACAGCTAATTCTGTCGTAGATGAGCCTCTATCGGATGTATTACTTACTGGAGTGAGATCGTATATCATGGTGACAGCGGAAGGTCTTTCGCAGCACCGATCCTGTCTAGATATTGAAATAAAGCCTACCTCGAACCATGGACTTCTCCTCTTCATCGGGGACAAAGAATCTTATAGCTTTCTCTCGCTGTCCCTACAGGGTGGCGTGCTTGAACTACGAGTATCGCCAGGTAATGCGTTTTTTATTTGAATGGATCTTTCCAATATGTATTGTAATATGTCAACTTTGTACACGACGCAAAAAGTTATTTTTACGGCATCATCATCTACGAGTATTTTGTTATCAATTAACGCCAATTTTTGCGCCTACACTAACGCGTAAGTTCCCTATCCAAAATTTGATGAACCCTCCCTTTATTCCACCCAGTGGATACAGGTTAAGCATCATTGTATAAGGAGACTGACAGTACGGAGAAGACTTCTGTATTCAAACAAAAAATTTGCCATTATCATTTTTTCTTGTCCATGACAGTACTGCGGTCCTTACATCGATTTGGCGTTGCTGGCCCTCTCAAAAATTCGTTTTCAGTCTAAACTAATCATTTGCTTTGGTTTGCAGGGCGTCACCGTCGTCGGGGAGACCCTTTAGTAATTCGAAGTCGCCGCCTTGTCGCCCTCGGCAGGTGGCATAGAGTTCGCGCTGCCAGATTCGGGCGCAGGCTTTTCTTATGGGTGGAAGGCACTGTCAATTCTGCTGTGCTGCAACCTGGAGAGACCCTGCCATCCTCACATGGCCACGTATATATTGGTAATTAAGTCTCTATATGTACTATATATTAAGTACTTAGTGACTTCGCCTAACATCCACGAAAGTCAAATATAACCATTTTACAACTATATAACTACTAGCATAAATCAATGACATACCGGTAGGTACTGAATGGGCTTCCCCAAGTTAGTCCATGATACAAAAAATGGGCGCGAGATAGTATAACCATGAGCACTGCGAGAATGCCAAAGAGCCATTCGTCGCACTTACTTTATGCTACTGGTTACATGATTATAAATGCATGGCTAAGTGGTTCGGAGTTCACTATAGACGACCGCTTTACTTCAACAGTAAAGTGCAAGTGAAGAGTAGAAAGATAAGATCTGCTATCTTTATCACCTACTCAACAGTTTCTTCTTAATAGAGTCAGCCGGCTGACCTGTAGCGAGTGTAGGTACATCCTCAGAAATTCGTAAAAACCTCTTTAGACTATAGGGACCTCAAAAATCATAGGGCCCACAAAATTTCTAAATCGGTTTAGGAGGATCACAATACTTTCACTTACCATAGGTGAAATTAATGATAATATAATATAATAATAATTTAATATTATTATATTGTATTACAATGTTACAGGTGGTGTACCTGATTTGTCGTCACTTCCAGTAGGAAGTATGGCGGGTCATGCTACCCATTTCGAAGGCTGCGTTCGTCGGTTTTCCAGCCAATGGAGGCCCATCAGACTGAATCTGAAGAATATTTTGGCTGGAAGAAATGTAGCCGATTGCGACGGGACTGAATGCGGGGGTGATGTATGCGCCAATGATGGTGTCTGCCAAATTAATAACGGGAGAGCTACATGCAAATGCCCGCAGGTACTTGCCAATCTAGCCTGCTATTTAAGTTATTTTATAACCCCATTATAAACATCTCCCTTAGACCTTTCCACTATAGTTAAGAGTTATCAATTATACAATGAAATGTAACATGAACAACTGCTGGGGATTTGTGTTTGACATTTCAATTATTTTCATTGTTTTCAGGGTTTTATCGGACATTTATGTGAAGCTGTAATGTCATGTTACGTGACTCCCTGTCAAAATGGCGGTCGCTGTGTCGGTGAAACCAAAGCTGGCAGATGTTCTTGTCAAACTGGATGGAGTGGACATTTTTGTCAAAACGGTAGGATCCGTCTAGTAGATAGTAGACCATTAATACCCAACGACTAGTTAAGAGATTATACACATATATTCTAAGTTGTTCGGAGTTCACTATAATGAAGAGGTCCGCTTTAACAGTTAAGTAAGTGTAAGATGACGTTCTAACTTCGCTCATCAAAGTTTAAACTAATATTTTTCTGCTCTTTTGTTTCTAGCTGTAAATATAGAAACACCTCACTTTGGCGGGGACGGTTACATGTTAATTGATAGAGGGGATGTTACTACGGGGCAAGAAAATGCCCTCGTCAACCTGGTGGTGGACTTTATATACATCAATTTCACCACGACTCATTCTAATGGCATGATCTTGTGGACCTCGCGAAATGACGGCCATGAATATTTTGGTGTTGGTGTCGAAGATGGCCTTTTAAAGGTGAGTCCTATATCTTTTACCAACTAAATTGAAAATATTCGGGGCCCTCAGGTGGTAAATGGCAAAAAAGCAAATCTCCATAAAAATCAAACCACTTTGCAACTTCTTTGAGTGAAAAATCCAAAAAAATGGAAATAAATTTGAATATTCACACGAAGAGCATTGCAAAGTAGTTCATCTTTTCAATGAACTTGTCTTTGTTTTAGATTGTCTGGTCATGGGAAGGAGGGGCCCCAGTATCAGTGACAGTGCCAGGGGGAGCCGTGTCGGACGGTACGTGGCACGATCTAGCGGTCAGTCTCGACAACAGCAATGTGAGCGTATGGGCGGACCACGAGGCCGTCGATCCACCGCAGAAAGTCACAGGACGGCCCCTAGCGACCGACGGCCGAATCTTCCTCGGCGGAGTACCCAACGACCTCTCTGTACGGCGAGTTACACAGGGGCATTTCACGGTTTCGTTCCAGGGGTGTCTTCAAAAACTTGCTTGGGGAGTCGAGGAGGTTATTAGCAATTTTACAAGATTTCTTAGTGAAAATGTTGGGGTATGTGATCCTTTTCAGCCGTAGATGATACCTCATTGCTCGTTACTACAGAATGATATTCGAAATAAAGGGAAGGGAGTTTAATGTGTAGCGATAATGACAAAACGTTTTTAATCAATAACTAATGATAAAATCAGATATAAGTTACATAGCTAGATTTTATAAAATAAATGTAATTAAAACATTGTCTCATAAGAGAAAAACATATCTCGATCACGCACTGTTACAGATCAGTTAGGGAGATAATAAGCAACCCCTTTACCCTAAGGCCGTAAACTCCTGGTTAATTGAACTAAACGTGGTCCACTTGGCTCTTTCACTAAATGACCGAATGCATATACTTTTTAAGTATGTATTTACCGAGTGAACAGTGAAAACGTGCTAGGTCTTTAAAAGTAAAGTAATCACTCAGTATAACCAACAGCTCCTATTTTCGTTACCGTTGCATATGATATTGATGGAGTGATAAGATATTTGTACCTATTAATTTGTTAAAGTTATTGTTTTATTCAATAATTTTGTGATTTTTTGCTGTATATTCGAGTATGTTAGATTTTGACCAATTCTAGTCAGGTTTAGAGACTGTTAACATTTTATTTAAGTTGGATTCGCACTTGTTTTGTTAATGTTTTTGTAAATGCCTAGCCCATTTCGGCACAATAAAAATAATGATTTATAAACGGGCCCAGTTTACTTGTTATCAATTGGACCAAAACCCTCACACCTTTAAAAGGCTTTAAAAATACAAAATTATTCTTCAAAGACATCAAATGTTTCGTGTACCCAATAAATAAAAAACAAAAAATAATATAAGAGTAATTAGTAATCCTATATTTCTATAAACCTCTGTAAATCATGATATTGTACAAAATCAGTTTCAAGCTGTAAGATAAAATAAATAAAAACAACTGAATTATCAATAAATTCGAATAACCTTTCAATAGTTCAAACAAAACAAAACAGTATATCTACCTCTACCTAATTAAAAGAAGAAAAAAAGACTCATTTAAAATTAAATAAATTACAATACTAAAAAGGTGGGTACACGTTAAGCTTATAAATATGAAAATAACTCTTCGTAGTATTGCCAGTCAATGATGCCATGACCATCATAGGCCCTCATCCAATAAAACACACAGGACCCGTAGCCCAAAAATTTCCTTCACCACATGCTGAACATGTACGAAAGAATGACCCGAGAAATTTAGAAAACCCTGTCGGCTATGCACATTTTACACACAACCCCTTTTTTCAAGATTAAACGTTCGAGTAGCATAATGGAATCTTAAGATATTATACTTAACCCTATCTATCGCAGAAGGTTATGAAAATGAAGTCACCTTGAATCGAGCAGCCATTTTAGAAATCAAGTGGCACCAGCTGACCCCAACTTGGCCCTGTTTTGACTTTTACGGGAATAGGCACAGTCAGAGTCCACGCTTGTTCCATGGTGATTTTTATGCATCTGGCCGCTTGTGAGACGAATTCTTCATTAACTTGATAGATGACCTCATCGTGCAAATGCAGCAACAATTTTAAATCCCACTGAATAACACATAACAAAAAAAAACTTTGTTATCGGTTTTTATACGAACGAAGTATCTATAGTTGAACCTATTTCTGAGTACCTATAGAATACTTATATGTTATTGCATTTCGGCGTTATTCAACAAATACCTAATAGATTAGATGATTGGGGATAGACCTTTCCACTAGTTTGGGTACATTATTTCAATTCCTTTAATATTCAGCATAAAAAACTCCTGTCGTAAAGTTGGAAAAAAGCCTCAATTTTACGTAGTTCGCGTTGAAAGTTGCTAAACACGCTCGAATTTTGTGGCGTCACGCGTCTTGAACAAATCGCCGTAATAGGCATAACGTTAAACGGCAGTGTATTTTTTAACACAAGCTATGGCTAATTGAGGCTCTAAATACTAAAACGGGTTTAACTTTCCCACATCAGTTTTTTCACCTCGAATGAAATTATCAAATTTACTCAAACCAGTGATGGCCCATAAAATTAAAGGAAAACATTTTTCCAAATCTGCTGTTTAGCGTTTTTTTAAAATTTATAGTACCTCCTGATGTAGTAGTGCATTTTCCCGAATTCGAACCATAGCACATTTGACCAGATCCGCCGCTGAGCCCTGAATGGTACTGTTGATTGCTTGCCGCTCGGCTTCATTGCGACTACCTCCCAAAGGCCCATTGATGGCAGGTAAATAGCGCCTTCTTCCACTCAGCGTTGAAATGTGTCCTTTTTCTTGGCAATATTTTACGGTTCCAAGCAAAAACGATTTTACTCCTGTAATTCCAATAATGTTAGAGTTTTATAATAGGCATTTATCAATCAATTAATACATTTTTAAGATAGGAAGCCCCTTAAGCATAGCCTACCCAATACCCAGTTATTTGGATTCATTAACCTATAACATTTCTTAAATTTGTTTCCAAGTGTACCTACAATTTTCATACCTGATTATCGATGTTTAAAAACGTACCAGTAAACTTCTTTTGAAAGTCATCTACTAAGGATTGCGCTTGCTCCGGGGGAATGTCTAGTTGCTGGCCTAAACTCGACGCGCCTATTCCGTAAATAATTCCGTAACATGTCTGTTTTGCCCGTTGCCTTTGCTCTGCCGTTACCTAAACAAATAAAAAAACACGTCAATTTTAGATCTAGTAAAAAAATACAGATTGCCTACATTCTATAAGGATTTTAATACACATAGGAACGATAGAAAGTCGTACATCGGAAGAGTGAGAAAGCTTCGGCTACCTTACCGAAGTTGCCAAGTTCTAATCCCAAAGACAAATAATGTTAATCGATTACAATATAGATCGGAGTGCGCATGAATTCAGCAGTTGTGTATGAGAAACTCCTTGTATCTAACTCTGCTGCTAAACAAAAGTTTAAAATAATATTACTACCATAATTACCTCATTTTCTTGAACGCAAAAAATAGACGACGCGATGCTGATAAAAATATCAGGGCTGCCTAAAATCCGCTTCCGTAGCTGTTCATCCCCAGACAAATGCGCCAGAAGTCTCAGCTCAATTTGGCAGTAGTCTGCAGAGACTAAAATCTGATTAGTCTTCGGCACAAAAATGTCTCGAACACGGACTTCAACGTTCTTTTCTTTTTCAAGCTCTACTATGTAGTCTCTGGGTATTGTTTGGACATTGGGCTCCGCCATTGATATTCTCCCGGTTACTGTGAAAGTTTGGCATTGTCCGTGAACTTGGTTCGTTGGCAATAATTGCAGGAGTGAGCATAAAGTCTGAAAATTGAATTCTAAGAGGTAAAATAGGGCCCTAACTTCGCCTCTCAAACAAAGATTTTTTATTTATTAATTTAAACTAAGTTCTACAATCCAAAAAAAATAATGCTTACCTTATTAATCACAGCCTTATTTTTTCGCCATTGTAAGATGACCCTCGGTAGTGGATGTTTGGTCTCTTTCTCCATAGTTTCCAAAGCTTCCTTACTCGTAGACGGCTTCTTCTTGGAATTTCCAGTACTTTTCCCCAGCCGAAGTTCGCTATAAAGTACTTTGCCCACCGCAGCATAAGATGAGAGAGCGAACTTTCGTCCGGCAAGTGTATGAGCTCTCTTTTCTAAATCTAAGACCAATTTGTCTAAATCTGTTTTTAATTTTTTTAGTTTGTCAGGGTCAAAGGAAAACCCTACCATTTCCATTTCGGCAAGGACTAGTAGCGTGGGCATTTCAATATCACTAAATGTCTGAAAATAAAAACATAATTTTTGGAAATCATTTTTCTTTTCTTTTGGCATTTTCAGATCAGTGTCACAAACGATTTGATACTGAATTTAACCCTAAACATTGTAAGAAAACTGTTCTATACTTACATCCCAAAGGGACCACTCCTCCAATTTACTTCTTAACAAAGACATGGTATGAAACACCAACACAGATTGCCAGCAAGCTTGAATATCAGTTAATTCATTTGAATTTCCCGCCGAAACCAAATCCGCGACTGGCAATGCGAGGGGAAGGACATGGCCGACTATGGCGCGCAAAGAATCCTCGTGACCGGATGTAGATAAAAGCCATGATGCCACTTCCGGGTCTTCAACTCGAGCTTCTAAGGGAATTCCTGTTTCTTCCATTAGCCTCTTAGTTTGTTCCCGTACGTTTAACAGTCTTAGACATTTAGATTTTGATGATAATGCTTTAAATATTGAAACTTTTTCTTTGTCTGAGATCACTGAAAAAAGCATATTTTGGTGACTATACAAAGTTTAAATGCGAAGATGAAATTCAATCAGAATCAGAGCGCACTATAGCCATGAGGCTCACTCGAATGGACATTTCCACTGCTTTAGTTCAATATATAACTATTAAATTCAGCTTAAAAAACTATTGTAGGAAAGTTAAACCCTTTTTGCGGTGCAAAGCCTCGTAATTTGTGTTGAAAGCATCCAGAAAACGTGACGTCGGGCACCCTGTACAATAAAGCGCCAGAGGCTTTAGTACACAAAATTCAGTTTTTTGTGTTTTTCAACACAAGCTACGTAGCATATGGTTTTACCATTTCAACAAAATTTTCACGCTGAATCTAAATAATTAACTCAAACTAGTTCATTAAGCAAAAAGTGTGAGAGCCCCCGCCATTTACCTAGTTAATCTTCCGACTCGAATTCTAATGATTATTAAAGTAACACGTACCTCCTCCGTTGGATGGGATATAGAAAACACAATTCTTATACCAATACACAGCCAGGCCCTCCACCACAATTTCACCATTTCCTTTTGATTTTAGATCAGGCGCAATGACATTACTTCTAAATTTGACTCCAATTTGAGCTTGTGGTTCAACCTTCCTTCTGGTCCAAGCAACAGCTCGCCTAAAACCGTTTGCTTTCTCAGTTCTGCACAAAAAGACTGCAAACAAAGTGTTGAATATCACAAGACTAAACAAACTGTCTTTTTTATTAAAAATTAGACTCATTACGTACCAATTTCAATTCTATAAAAGTAATAATTTACATAATCAATAAAAAGTTGCGTATCAATAGAAAGGGAGTAATGACTATATAGGCTATACATACCCGTATATTGTATATACGTTTGAAACATAAAAGTAGCATTCAGAAATGTTATTCTGTAGTTATCTCACTAGTTAAAAAGTTGATTTATCTTCATTAAGAACAACTTGCTTACCTCAAACACCTCTAAGTTCTTTGTAACATCGACTATTTCTAAAGAATCCCATTGAATGTCTTGTACACGACTTAAGCTCTCCACATCGTATGGCTCCAATCCTTCCTTCGAGTGATTTCCCAAACGATTCTCACTCTTTTCAACTAAAAAATAAACATGAAGACAAAGCTCAGCCCATATCAATAACAAAAATAATATAAAGTAATGACCGTTACTACCTATATTTCTTCGATTGAATATGTATGTTAGTTAAAAAACAAACCTTTTCTATCTGAAGGGCGTCTACTAGATGACACCATAGAGCAACTAGCATCTAGAGTAGACTTTTCCATAGTATCTTTCATATTTCCTCCTTTTCTCTTTCTGCAAAATAAATTCTTTGCCCTTCTTGCTCTTTTTCTTCCTCTGCCTCCATCCTCCCCAAGCGAATCATCAGAATTATCCACAACCTCCATAGAAGCCTTTCTTTTTCCCGTTGTAAAAAATGATTCCCCCACCGTATTCATTGCATCTATAGCCGAAATTTCTGCGACTATCACTGGTCCATCGCTCAAATATCCCAAATCATCTGATTTGTGAGGCGACGACATTTTCTCATCTGCGATAAATATATCTTCAGTGTCGCACAAATGTTGCAGCTGAGTATCAAAGGTCAAACTTTGGCTGAAAATGTCAGGGCTGTCTAAAATGATTGATTGCCTAGTTGCAGAAACTGGAGTTGAACATGGTTTCGGAGAACACTCAAACAGGTCTGTACTAAATCGATGTCGGTTTGAATTCCCCGCCTTCTCCAATTTTTTTGTTTCAGGCACCATGTTTAAATTTGCTGTTTTTGCTTCATTGATAATTTTTGTCTCAAGACTATTTTTCCCGAGACAGTTCTCATTTTTTGATGTTTCCCAGTCGCAGAAAGTGTCCAGAACTAAATCATTGTAACTTTCATTGACTTTAGGAATATTTTGTGGCAGTTTTTCCATATATTCAGATCTCACGCTTTTATTTTCTAATGCAGTTTTTGAGTAGGTGTCGTTTTTATTTTTCGTGGAGAAATTTTCATTTTTTGTAGTCTCCCAATCGCAAAACGTTTCCAAAACCACGTCGTTAAAATTAGAGACATTGTTAATTGGAGCCCCATCAGGTTCATTTTCAATCAGGAAACAGTCTTTTTCTATTTTGGTTTCAATCTTTCTTCGTTTAACATTTTTATCAGATGTGCTAGGACAATCGGTTATAAGACTTCTTTTTACAGTACGCGAAGTAGATGGACTACCCTTTATGAACGACAGTACAAGAGCCGGCTTCTTAGGGGTTCCAGACTTTGATGTTTTCGGACTTTTCTGTGGTTCTTTCTTGGGTGTTTTCATAGAAACGTCGGCTTTTTTGTTCGAAAACTCTAGGGTCTTGAAAGAAATATCTTTCCAGTCTTTAGTATCAATGCAGAAGCTTCCGAATGAATTTTTTATCACTGAGTGATTGGTTTTCTCAACTTTTCTAATGTTATGAGAAGGCAATTTTAGATCATTTTCGGAAGCGCATTTACGGACAGATCGAGGTAAATCTCGCTTTTGATCGTCATATTTTTGCAAATTTAGTTTCTTGGGTGTTCTTACTATGTCCAAGTCTTCTCTTGATTCTTTTTGTAACTGAACATTTTTACTCATTTTTACAAGTGAATTTTCTTTAATTTTTCCGCTATGAGCGGAAGTGAGAATTGCCTCAATTTTTCCATATTTGAGGTTTGAGTCCACATTGGTTGCCTGTCCGTTTCTCTCGACTCGTCGGTGTTTTTCTTCTCTATGAAATAAATCATTTCCTGTTTTTAGGTTGCATGAAACTTCATCTTTTACTCCTAAATCCGAATTTTCCTCTTGTCTTACGACTCTCAGCATAGTTAAGGCACTCACCGACGACATTTTTTCACATAGTTTATTAGTTTCAGTCTTCACCTCTGCGCTATTTTCTCTATGGAATGCTTCCGACTTCATATTTGTTGGACCATCCAACCTGGAATACTTTATCTCACATGTTTCAGACTTTGACTCTCCGCCATTTTCTTGGCTCATTACCTCTCTTTCGCCACTTTTTGAAGTTCCGGCCGCCACTGCCGACATTTCTTCACATGGTTTACTTTCAGTTTTAAAATCTGTGCCATTTTCTAGTTGCAAGTCCTTTTCTGACGCATCATCAACTTTCTCACAATCACCTACATCTGTTTTAACCCGTACTCTATCAGGCGTCTTCAATATACTCCTGCCAACAACACCATCAATCGGATTATCCTTATAGCCCCACTTGACGGAAACCCCAAGTTCCATTTCCAAATGACTCCGGGCCTCCTTTACTAGCATTTCCACAGCTTCTTTCGCGGACAATCCAGCCCTGCCAGTGACCCAAACATCCATGCATTTCCTGCGCATCTGGGCGTCGTGGTTTGATTCGCCGATGCCCTGGCCACGGCTTTGAAAAGGCGTAGCTGCGAGCAGGGCCGTCTCAAGGATAGCTGGATCTCCGTTGGCTACTTCGGAGATAGTCGTGACGCCTGCGGTGAACAAGGCGCGTGCTCGCACTCCATTTAGAGACGGCAGACGCATTAGTTCACACAGCTCTCGTTGAACTCCGAACTGCAGACGCTCTTGGAAATGGGAGACTATCAGGTCTATCGCGTTCCAGCGAAGCCTTTTCGCGAATTCCGAGACCATTCCTAAAAACATTAAAACATACTTTTTGTCAGCTTATACAATGAGGTACTGGTCAGTTGAAAACCACTAATCCTAACTTTTGATGTCTATTGAAAGTTAAATATTACGTTTCGAAATTGTCATACATGAACAACATAAAATTAACGTTAAAAATGTAATGACATTCGGGGAAACTTGCTAGGTCTTAAAAGGTTCGTCAGGTCACATGGAAAATCATATAACATGAAAGTTCTCCCAATTTTTTAACGTTATAGCCATAAGGTTGTGGGTTGATTGGAAGAGTGGTCCTTTAG
>Ga0194135_10002227_pt1 | contig 11733 bp, 13 predicted proteins | sample LitLau_LLRF_2013_FD_134024 | JGI IMG/M metagenome (GOLD analysis project Ga0194135, IMG submission 134024) | Freshwater sediment microbial communities in response to fracking from North America - Little Laurel Run_MetaG_LLRF_2013 (version 2) | ecosystem: Environmental > Aquatic > Freshwater >... | reverse complement strand
TAAACTCTGCCTGCATTTTAAAGACCATAATAAGCTAATTTGGATCTATTGTTATAGGACGAAGAAATAGTGTCTACTCTACTTCATGAATTTGCGTACAACTGGGAAGCTAACAAATGGCGAACAATTTACAAAAGCAGTGATGGAATTGAATACTCAGAAGACTTTAAGCACTTCTTAGCAATCCCACCTGGGCAGCGGTGGAAATTCATTCGAGACCGAGGGTTCTTACAAACTCATGAATAATTCATCCCACATCGTTGATTCAAAATAGAGAAGATAGGTCTGTGCAGCTCTCTTGCATACTAAGAAATGTGAGTAATAATCAGAACATTCGTACAAAGTTTATTTCTGTATCTGTCTAAAGATGTACGGGTTCTACTTGTTATGGGTGATAGTAACAGTAACAATTAGCTTTTATGTTATTGTGAGAACGATCTTAAGAAACGATAATAACAACCAATATAATTATTATGATTATTGTTATAAATGCACGATTTCATGCAACAACTTCCGTTCATTCATTTTCTGATTACTTCGATGAAGCAGCGCAACTTCATTTTTCCACTCCAAGCAACATACAGCTGAAATATCGCTTATATGGGTTTCAGGATGAGCAAGGTTGATTTCGTTTTGATGTGATGATTGGATATAAACAAGGCACTTGTCATGAACATGAGAGCTATCACACATAGTTGGAACTTTTAGCACGCATACGGTCCCTTATGAGTTTCTGCTTCAAGGAGGTCTGTGACTCTCAAGGGATGCAAGTTGTCCTGTAGTAAGCGTACATGATTCCTCCCCTTCATCATGAGTTGTTACTTCCGGTGGGTAGCTTTTTTGAGCAGACTCATATGCCTCGCCTGTTTCTTCTTCTATTCCGTTCAGTGTAGAGAAAGAAGGAGGCTGTGGTAGTGGAGGCATGACTTCTGATGACGAGGGACTCAATGATGTACGGAGATGCAAATTCTGGAGTAGAAACGAGGAAGATTCGTGGGCTTGTTCTTGTTGGTCGACTAGGGATTTCATCAGTTCTTTCTCCTCTTTCCCTTCAGGAGATTCACATTCAAAGGAGGACATGAGAAGAGCTTGAGAAAAAAATAGCACAACAATTAAAATAAGTTTTTATGCGCATCTAGTAATGTATTATACGAATGGAAAGACCTTACCACTTTCACTCATAGTGGGCATCGTCTGAATGGCCTGAATTATACTCGGGACTTTAGGAAACAGTGGAGAAACCTGCTGCCACGAGACGAGCTCTCCAACCTGTCTTGCAAACTTTCTGAATCTCTCAAAGTTAAGATGGCCATTAGGCAGTCTGAATAAAACGAAGGGTGGAACCAGAAGAAGAGTCATCATTAGCGTGATTCATTAAACGCACTTTCTCCTCTCGATCAACCTTCATTGATTTTTCCTACAATACTAAAGATCATCAAGTTTTGAGAGCAAAAAATAATAACCTTTGAGCACACTCTTCCTTGAGGAAGTACAAGTCTTTGATAAGAAGCGAGAGAAATGGGATGACGACTTTCTGCCTTCCGTCAGCGGGATTCGAACAGTGCCAAACTGCTGACTGCAAATTCAAACAGAAGAAAGATTCATTCATCACTCTCACCACCCTCGAGTTGTGTGGAAATAACAAGCTTTCTTTCTGTAATACCTTCAGAAGACTTCTGTACGAGGCAAAGTTGTTGGACGGATCCATGTGGGTCTCCAGTGATGAAAGCAAGTCGTACGAGAGCTTTCCCCACTGAAACATAAAGAATGAGTTCAACACACACCTGACTACTACTACTTCGAATCGCAGCAAGCTGTCTATCTCTCTCTCTCACATTTCTCCAGAGTTTTAATTAATTCTTTGCACTTCAAGCTGTGACTTGTTTCATGTCATGAGAAGGAGATCAATAGGCCTTAAATCTTAACCCTTGTGGGAGCAATTTACATAAAAGTGTTCGTTGACAGAGATAAGAGAGTTAAAGCAGAGGAAGCACCAAGAAGCACCATAAGCATAAAGATAACTACTGCGTGTTCTCTTACGGTTTTCTTGAGTCTGGCTACAGGAAGCATGTTGAGCCCAGTTATGATGGCCATTAGACTGTTGAAATTGCCAATATTAAAGCACTCTCTGGCCACTTCGACCCAGAACTCGATGCATCGGGCTCTCAAGCGCTTCTTCCCTGTCTGTCAATTGAATAAAATGCACATTAACATGGGCCACAAACCATCCAAAGTCCCATCAAATCTCCATTAGTAATTCATGTTTCAGGAGGAGGAAGTTGAGAAAAACTGCGGGTCCCAACTTTCACCAACTTTTATTTCGCGTCAGTACTTAACACAAGAGTCACACACAATCTCGACACTTTTGCATCGAAATGAGAGTTTGGGCAGGAGAGCAATCGTGTGTACGTGTTGCTTGTGTTAATAGCAGAACCCTCAGTCTCCCAATATATTGATTATCAATTATGCATGGAGAAAGTGGTTTCACTCTCAAGTGCTAAGTACACACGAGCTGACCTGTTGTTGTCCCTCGCTTACTTTGCAGACATCCGTAGCCACGATCAGACTTAGTCGATGAAACCATTGAACATACGACTCCAATCGATTTCGCTTAAGTTCCTTCGGACTGCTTGAAGACCCAGAGGGAGAAGGCTCTTTCAGAAATGCCTGAAAATTGACGCTCACAATACACTCAAGCTACCACCAATCCCACACCATCACACAAGTTTTTCAATTAAAATTGAAAGGTTTCTCCCTTGGAGGTACGCCTACTATCTAGTATAAAGTAGAAGGAGGTAGTATACAATATACCTATATACCGTCAGAATACAATTACTTCTGAGAAACGAGATAAACAACGAAACGAATAAAAGGTACTCGTGAGACGGTACACGAGCTGTATAGCTTTGCTAGACAACACAAGCAACACAGGTAGTTCCCAACCTGGCCTTGTAATTTCACTAATCACTGGACTGCGATAAAATTTGGCTTTGGTAAAAGGCTAAGAGAAGATTCGGGTCACGAATTCAATTGCTTCTACCGTGTAAAATTCCATGAACTTACTTGAAGAAACTCTTGGGCTCCAATGAAAGAGAACCGTTCCAACTCAATGTGAGTTAATTGTTCAGCGAAGAGATTCGGATCAGGACAAATTGCCAACACTCGTGCTTGCTGCAAAAAGGACACGAGAGAAATTTCTTTTAGTCATTTGATATTACGATTATTTTTCATTCGATTAATTTCTTCTTCTCAAAATTCTTCACGACTCGTTAACCTGGCTAATCTTAAATGTATAGAGGATACTACCCTTCGCGTCTTGGTCGAATTTTTGTCGTCGTAGAAGAAATCTTTACGACTTTTACTTCCGATGGTACTTCATCATGACTCTCTATACATGGGAACAGGGGAATGAAGTATTGGTTTACTCCATACTATGTATATATAGTAATGTATATGGTTTCATGTGAGAAAAGAAATGGAGAAATGAAATTGATCTTTAGATGTCTTCTGAGGTTGGTTTGGTCGTGATATTTGGTCGGTGGTGGTGGTGGTTTGAAAGATGATTTGTATTCCGACGGGAGACGAAACCACCACCATCTCTCCCACCTTCACCTTTCCCAGAGATCGAGTCAGATTAGAGACATAGACTGTTGATGAAAAGGAAGATGAGTGAGCTGACGAGGTCACGTCCATCCAAATCGAAACATTCATCCCAATCCTAGCGATCGTCGTAACTTTTTGTCTAAACCTGATCCCTCGAAGCCAATAAAGACCCTCCACACACGAATAAAAATGAGCATTACTACTCAAGAGAAAGTTACTTTCTCTTTAAAGATGCTCGAGGAGAACAGCTCTTGTGGAATCTTAGCGAGAGTAGTAGATGTAGTGTGTGCTGCTGCTGTGAGAGACTTCACCGTGTCAATCCTTTTGAGGAACCCAATTGATTTATTTCCAGTTTTATTTCTACTTTCACTCCGTAAGTCGGATCCAATAAGCTTGACTGGAGCCCTCCTCTGGTGAAATGGCTTCTTCTCCGTCTTTCGGAAGAAAGGGAAATCCATTCATCTTTCATTCAGTCCGTTAAAAAAGAGGCAAGATTTTTTCTTCATCTTTACTCTCTCTCTCTCTTGAAATATGATGAACAGAGACAAGTGCGGGTTGTAAAGTTCCCGAATATTTTTGTCTCCTCTCGTGTAATACCTAAAAGCACTAGAAGTCACTTTTGCATGTGTCGAAGGCATTCCTTATCCCCCTTGTTTATTCAATTATTATAGATCGGATCTCGACTCGCCGTGCCCAAGCATGAACATCCAAAAACGACTTTCGACACACTTCACATTCACTTTCTCCAGTCAGCAAAGCTTTCTTCCGTGGAATGCTTTGTGCTCTTTCCATAGGCCTCACAATTCCTCTATGGACCCCTCTTTCTAGCTCCTCTCTGCTATGGATGCAGCTGCTACGATGAATTCAAATGGGATAACGAAGCGCATAAATCATGAACACCATTCGAGATTTAATTCAGACGAGAGAGTGAGCCGAGAGTCAATCTATGCAGCGTAGCTCTGTGTATAGCTAGTCTTGATATAAAATGCACGGGAGTTCGTCTCCTTCTTTATCCTATCCTGATTAATGACTTATGAGAGGCTCTCTTTGCACATTTCAATCTCACAAAAGCCAACTTCCGACCTAATTATGAAGGGAGGAAGTTGACGCGCAAACACACACCCCGTTTCCCTAAACGTGTGTATGTCTAATAAGCAACTTACATAAGATAAAGTGTAGCACGTTCTTACCGAGTTGAGAGGAGTCTCAGCAGCTTCAACGGAAAACTTATGAATCATCGACTCAAACTTCTCAAGTGCTGTTAGTTTTGAAAGAAGAGAGGTCAGGAGGATAGAGACATCCTTCTTCACCTGGTCACAAAAAGAAAGTTTGAGCACACAGGTTATTACTAATTAAGGTAGATTTATGTCTCAAAGGAAATAGAAAAATCAGAGGAGTGTGTCAACAGTCAAGGAAATTAATGCATAAACTTTGCTCATCGTCTTTTCCATCCAAAGTCCATCCGAGGAAAAAGAAAACCCATTTCCTTCGAATCATTATTTCAAAGGAAACTTTTCTTCTAGACATGAATTAAGAAGTTCACTAAGGTAAGAAGAAGAATGAGAAGGAGAAATAAAAAAACTCAATCTGGAAGAAGATTTCACATAAGGAGAAAGTGATCATCAAAGGCATTTCTCTCCATTTTACGACTTCTTCAGTCATAAATTGAAATATTCTAAAGAGAACAAGTGTACAGGCGAGTGGGATGGAGAATTCCTTTTCCACTTAAGACTCAGGAAGTATCTTTATACTTTACATCATAAGGATGAATAGCGGAACGATTAGTACACACCCATTTGAGTGCACAGTCATCATTAGTAGGTTAATTCCCGTTGGGCCTACACACTACTAGGTACATATTTTATGTGTAGGAGATTCCTCCATAATAATTCTCCGCTTGGCATTTTGTTTACGACTCGTTAAGGGAATGTTTTCTCTTGAAGGAATGTCAAGGAGCATGTAATTACGTATTTATTCTGTAGAATATATTAACAGGAATCATTGAGTTTCCTTTTGATATATTGTCTCAATAGCAAACATGACTATAGCTGATTCTCATGAGAGTACATTTTTTAACTTCCAAAATCGCCTTGAAAAACTCGCTGGAAATCATAAGTGGGTGGTGATATTATTTAGTTGAATGTGTTCTTCCTATACATATTGCTTTCTTACATGAAAAAGAGTAGATATAAGATTCTGGATGGAATGTCTAGAGATCCATCCTTTTAGTCCCTCTGACATGATTTACTACCCTGGAGAACTCAGATAGTTTTTCCATTATCTTTTTTCTGACTCGCTGCTGAACTACCAGCAGCTTATCCCACAAAGTATAAAAACAACCTAGAGTTATTTTCATCCCGTTTTTAGTTACAGTTTGTGCAGGAAACAATAATGCATCCTTTGAGAGACAGATTCTCTTCCTCCTCATACAGTTTTTGTTTCATTGAATCATGAAATCATATTTTCATCTATCCACAACCACTACCACCGTGGTAGCAGGCACAGCTTATAGGCCTTCTTACAGTATGCAGTATGCAGCACATGCATAGTCCATTCCTTCCTGTTTGATCATTTCATGTTGGAAGTTTCTAAAATTGCCTAAGTGCTCGGGAGCTTCTTGGTCCTCGTATTTCAAATTTTCTAGAGAAAAACTTACCTTGTGAATGATTGTAAGATCACTTTATCAGGAAGAAGTACAATCGTCGAGAGGAAGGAAACTGTGGATGATATGAATGTATGAAAAGACATCTAAACCAAAAGCGACGATGGTTATACTTCTACTACCTTTTCTCTCATCCCTTTTGTCTTGGCTCAATTTCTTTATTATTTTTTCCCAGGCTGCACCCACCCACCTCCTTTCTTCCTACTATGTGCTGATACGTGTATGTACTATATCCCGACAAGATTCTAATTTATTCTTTTTCTTTCTGCGTTCCACTACTTTATCCTTCGTGGGTCTGACTCACAAGCGGATTACACATGCCTCCTTCTTTCACCATAATACACGAGACTCTTTCCTATTATTAAACCTAAAACTTCTCAATCCAACTCAACAGCTTTCTCTTCGCGAGATCTTTTTAAGAACAAGAGTAATCTCATGAGGAGGAGAGTCAATGTAAAAGCGTATGAATGTAACTAAGACCCACACGGAAAGAGAAAGACTACATTTACTTCCGTCAGGCCACTTTCCCCCACGTGTGCCACCCACCTACATGAATTCCTAGGAGAGTGGTTATGTCTACAATGTATTAAAACAGTTGTGTCAATTACATTTGGATCAATGGCGACACACTTCTGGGTGATTGCTCTCACATTGGACATCATCATTCCGTTATCATCTCGAAAGTCGTAGGGAAATAATTCCATCCAGTGTGCGAGAAGTTGGACGAAATACTTCACCACCATCACTTTCCTCCCCTCTGGTCCTTCTTCCTGTGAGAAAAAAGATAAAACGATTACGTTCAAATACCTTTTTTTCTTCTCGGCATACCTCCGCGCTTCTCTAACAACTTCCATGAGCCAGATGGCCAATTCAAATAAACGGGAAATGATTTGTACTGAAAGGGAAAGTAGTGAAAGCCATGCTGGTGCGAATAATAATTGTATTGACACAGAAACCCCAGCTTATCCGAACGAGTTTGTTTGTCTTTGTGGGTTCTTGTTCAGTTTTCAATTATATTGCAACTTTCATGCCCACACACCTACCACCACACACACACACACATACACACACAACCATTCAACTTGACTCTACACAGACAAATAGTGTGCATTCTGGCCCGTGCTTTGCATGCAAATAAAGCAGGGAAAAGGGAAAGTCAATATGAACAACAATGGCCCAGATAGGCTTTCATGGCTGCTTTCTCCCGACAACAACTTCCTAGGAAGTGACAGAGACAAAAGGAAAGAGAGTCATGAATTGTGTTGTTGTTGAGAAGGCGAGGACAACTCTTGGCACTGTACAGTACAATGGACACAAAAATTTCTCTACGAGTCTAATGGAAGCAATGAGATTTTGAATGGGGCCATCCAATTCAATTTACGACACACAACACTTTCTGAGCAAGGCAGGAGATCAGCGTTTGTAGCCTGTTTGGGCTGGCTCATTAGTCTTAAGGGAAGTTAAACAACTCTGCCCAGCCACCATCACCTGAGTTATAATGCCTACACTCAGCTTTCTACACCTCTCCACTACTGTACAAGTAGCAGTACTAGCGTGATAAAAATAGACAGGGAAACGGCAGCGAGAAGAGAGTCGTACAGACATATACATACATATACACAGCACGAAAATATACATTCCTCTCCTTCCCTTTCCCTTACTTCGATCAATCCACTTTGCAAATGGGCTAGACTAATGGATATTTTAGCCATTAGCACCAAACCACATGCACGCACTTTGTACTTTCTCTCCAGGCAGTAAAAGCAAGCAGGTGGGAATGAGAAAGCAACAAATTGAATACAATTTCTGCATGCTGCACATCTCAAAATGAAATATGTTCGACAGTTTCTAATTCAAATTCCTTTGCATCCATAAACTTGTAGTGTTTGTTGTTCCAAGGGACAATGTCTGTGAATTCCAAGAGTCAGTCTAAAGAGAAAGAGCGCGTTTTATTGCTCTACGTGAGGAGACTTCCGAACAGAGATCGTATAGTAAACTACATATACAGTGTACGAGGTCACGTTCCTCTCTAGTCCTTATCGTCATTTTTATTGAGCTCTTCTTAATCATTCTACAATTTACATTTGCGCTTAAATGAATCTTTTCTCACCCCAAAGGAGAAAGCTTGATGGAAGACAGTTGAGAGAAGTTCATGAGGACGAATGAAGAGCCTAGAAGATAAAACGAAGGCGAAAATGAAAGGTCGGTCTGGAGCGACCCGAGGTACCAAATGTTCTATGAGTGCTTCTAGTCTCCCACTCTGCAGGCAACCATCTCCATCGAAAATGAGTCCCAACTGTAGTCCAAAAAACATCACACAATCATTAACTATTCCAATTATGCAAATCTGGTCACTCGACTGCTCGACCACCACACATCTCTACCTCCACCACATACCGAAAAGTCAGGAAACCAACTCTCACATTCAAATCGCTGGATATATATTTTACATATATGTGTATAAAGTTATTTATACCAATAGGGATTTATTTATATAATCCCACGGGAATTCATTTCTCGTTCATCGCAAGTCGCTTCAAATTTTCCACATCGTGCGACTTGTATTAACAAGCATTCTTTATCGATCGAAAGACCAGTCAATAGTCATCATATCACAGAATGATACACAAAATGTTCTGCTCCTCTTCTTAAAGAGAGAGAGAGAGAGAGAGAGAGAGAAACGGATTTATCTGTGCAAATAATAATAATAATAGTGTCAGTTTGGATGGACAATGAGGAAAATGAAATCTGAGTCATTAATCATTCTTATATACTTGCACTTGAAGACAAAAGCCCAGAAGTGATAGAAAGCTACACTCCTCCCCTTTGGCACCATCATCATCAAAATAACCACCACCAGTAGGAGCAATATACACAAAACACGATACAGTGTGAAGATACACTTTAAGACTACACCTAATTTCCTTGGGTTCCACACTAAGAAACAGATAGTGCATGGTGTAGTCTGCATGTAAAGAGAGAAAGTTTATTAAGCAAGTTTTTCATCATTCTCACTGCCTTGACTCTGCTCTCATAAAGTTGAGCATAATAAATCTGATAAGAGAAAGAGTGAGACTTTCATAGAGTCTAATGAAGTTGGATTCGCTTTGAGCAGCGGAGTGAAAACTCATAGCACACGAGACAATAATGAACCACCATGCTAATAAAAGTAGTTTCCCATGGGAGACCCATTATAATGATAATGATGATATCTCCAGCAGAGCCACACACAACCTTACAACCACCTACTACACTGCTACTACTACTAAACTACAACTACTTTGCCCGCAAATCCATTATTTCCATTTTGAAGATACGCGAGCATTGTCCCACCTAAAACTCTCATTAGTGACAAACGCAATTAGCTATTTCCCTACCAAACTTTAATCCCTCAACACATTACAAATGCTACTACAGATTCTGTATTACCTTGACTGTTTGCAAGTAGAATTACTGTGTGACTCTACGTGAGTAGTATTGTTCTAAACTTATAATCATCTTTTGGAACTGCATGGCATAAGCTATTTATTACGATTAAGCGGAGGATTGATACAAATGGATTATGATTGCGTAAAAGCCGGATAATATTTCACTTTACCGAATAAGTCATTTGGGAAAGAGATTAATATTGTATGTGAGTGGACGGCCGTATCTCTCTCTCTCTCTCGGTATTGAGAGAAAGGATGCTGCCAATGGAATGAGGCTGTCTTTTCTAATGAAAGCTCAAGCATGACATAAGGAAATACAATTGATTCCTCTAGACACACAGAAAGAGAGAGAGAGAGAGAGGGAAAGAAAACTTTCCCTCTTCCTTATCGTATCGGACACACACACACACACACACACACATACTGCCTTATTCTTGGAAAGAAAGGAATGTCTTCAGTTAGCTTCATTTTTTTACAGAAGAAAAGAATAGACAGTTCGTAGAGTTCCAATACAAAAACAAGCCTACATTTTTGCCTTACATTTGATCCGAAGTGGGTTTGATATTAAAAGGAGGAGGATGAGGCAGTAACAAATCGTTTTGCAGCTATTCATCTCTTAAGTCAATCTGTCTCTCAGAGCTAAGGTTCTTCTCTTTTTATGAAAAGAAACAGCCGGAGCATGGACGGTAACAAAAACTTTGGTTCCGAGAGAGAGAGAGACGCAAAGTTGCCTCTTTCTCCAACTTTTGTCCTCGTTTCACTAACTTTACTACGGACTCTTCTCTTTTGTGTTGAACTCTGAACTCACTGATTTTTTTATTATAGTCAATAGTGTACAGGGACTCGAAATAAGCGCAAAATAAGGAAGAGTAAAGTGGTCCCCCGCAATAGTTATATATGCTAGTAAACTATCAACATAGTGGGCAACACAGAAGTTACACTGTTGGAAATACTTAGAAACGGTGAAGGCTTTCCTAAAGGAACATCTGGAGAAAGCTGCAAAGCTTTGTTGATATCCTTCATCTCATTATCTCTCATTTCTTTCTCCAACAAAGTCAAACTTCCTTCCACCTTCATTCATGCCTAATTAAACTCCTTTCCTCTTTAATTAAACTACCAAACGGTGTACGTAACCTTGTGAAGAGGCGTAACGTTGAAGCCTTACTAGAAAAACATTACACAATCACCTATAGGATGTGTGTGTAACGTTGAAATAATTTTTGACTCATTTTAGCAACTCAATTATCCTTTGAGGTATTACTTTCTGCATGAAGTTGTAAATAAATAACCTCAACGATGAAAGCGATTCCATGAACCTGTTAAAGCCCCCGGACCAGAATTAATACTCTTCTAACCAATAATGAAACTTTTATCAATCAAAAGATCAGAGGCAGCAGCAGCGTTAGCTGTTGTTTTGCCAGCCCCCAAAAAAGGACACACGGGGTGTACGAGAACAAACTTTGTTTTCTGCACTGTATTATATCATGCCATAATAAACTACATATCAGAAACCAGAAAGTTCACAACAGAAATCTGCGCGTTCTTTCGGCAGTTTACTCGGTCGAAGGGATGTATAAGAAGTTTCAAACTTTTAAGTCGGAAGTATTGATGGCTTTGATTCAGAGAAAGTTTTGCGACTGCATGAGAGAATGAACAAGGATATATAAGGAAACTGGCATGTAAATTCGGTTCAGTTGTGAGTAAATAATTTGGTTTTTGGGCCCTTGACACAAGGCTCTTTATCACTCCAAATAGAACCCAAGCCAAGTCACGACTACACCAGAATTCAATTTGAATCTCTCTCTCTCTCTCTTGTGTGGAAAGCTGATTGCCTGAATCTGAGGTGGCACGTAGAACCATCAACCACTCCCACAATGCCTCAACTGCTCTCCATTTCCTGATTTCCTCCACTTCTTACATCCATACGAGCATATATATACGTACAACATTGGATATTCCAAAAAGTTGCAGAACAACCTAATTTACAACCCATTGTGTGTGTTTCCTACTCATGTTTCTCTTCGTACACTTCACTCAGAT
>Ga0194135_10002226_pt1 | contig 11734 bp, 9 predicted proteins | sample LitLau_LLRF_2013_FD_134024 | JGI IMG/M metagenome (GOLD analysis project Ga0194135, IMG submission 134024) | Freshwater sediment microbial communities in response to fracking from North America - Little Laurel Run_MetaG_LLRF_2013 (version 2) | ecosystem: Environmental > Aquatic > Freshwater >... | reverse complement strand
CATTTTCTGTGGCACCCCCGCAGTTTGACCTTTTAGAAAACCCAATGCTCCCTATAATCTACAGTCCATTTCTTAAGTACTCATTTTTGATAATAAGTGATTGAAATTTCCTTAAGATAACAATGTATATGAGTTATATGCTTAACACGGTTATGACTACATGTTAAGAATATTAAGATTTGTCCGGGTAAGTTTTGTTTGTTTTGAGAACGCGATTGATTTTGGGTTTAAACTGTGGAAACTCTTTGTCACTTCCTCGTCTCGTTTGCCAGAACAAAGTCCTCATTCATTTATTTGTGAGTGAAGACACAAAAGTGAATTAACACTCATCTTGCTTATGACAAATGCATGGCATGGTGGGCGGTGAAGGACGACTGGAATAGTTCTCACGAATGAACCCTTTGAGACTTTGAGACAGAAATATGGTTTTGTCTGAAGAGTTTTTCATGGCTGAATGAGAGAGCTTTATAAACCAGTAAATACTAAAGACAACAGAATTGTTCAACATAATAACTCTAAGTAGTTCAAATGATAGAGTATTGAATGAAGTAAAATATAGTTGATATGATTTAATTGTTAATAATGGTATAATGAAACGATTGGTGATTCAACAGAGAGAATATATAAACTGTGAAAGTGAGACGCAAGCGCTTGCATGAACAAATGAAATTTTGTTGAGGTATAGTCTTGATATTGTAGCATTTAGTAGAATCTAACACGTTGACAGAGTAAAATGGTTCTACTTGTGCCGGTTGAGCTCGATCTCTCCACTTGGCCTTTAGATCCAGAGAGGCTCTTTCACTTCTAACTCTACAACTGTTTGAGCAACATTTCCTCGTCGCTACTTTCTATCTTTCCTCTAATAACCCCTGTCACTCGATCTACTCACATTATTTGACTTCCAATATTACTCAAATTTACTTACACACGTACACAATACTTCCTTATGTGTGTTTACTTGGTACAAGTCTATATTTCCAGTTGATGCAACTGAATTTCACAACTATTCACAAGTATTGCACTCTGGGCAAAAGTGTTTAAAAAAGCACAATATTTCTCACTCTTGAGTCTTCATTCAGTCAGTTCGCTTTCTAAAGTACACAGTCAGTGCATTTCATTGTAAAGCAACACAAATCCTGTGATATAAGAAAGTTATTCAGAATTCTCACTATGTGCAAAGTGTGCAAGACTCAGCTCATTCAGAAGAACTCCGCTACACAGAGGAAATCATCAGAGAAGTAGTAGTAACGCTTCTGAACAAAGATAAGTCGACACGCTGAGTGCGAAATTCTCTTTCACCTGGACAAGTCTGCAGTTTTATTAAGGATTAAAGCTGGAGATATCTATTCTTGGTAAGTATGTTTGGAGTTTGGAGAAAGAATCAAATACTATTGGAATTCAGACTTGTTGCGATAAGGTTCTCTGATAAAGAGGCTGACTTGAGATTTTTGCGCATACAAATAACGAGTATGGAAATGGAAGCCTAAGCGCAACCTTAAAGCAACCTAAATGACTGCTTTTACTTGTGCTAGTTTATTAGGTTTTGTTGGTTTCGCATTTAATTGATTTATAGCTAAATATTGTGAATACACGACACATATTCAATAGAGTGTGGTGTTCCAATAATGGAAGAAATACATTTGATGGGAAACCGGAGAAATATCTCCTCATAACAAACAAACTTTTGTAAAGATGAAAGGAATCTGGGAGGATTGAATAGATTTGTTACATGTAAAGAAATGAATTACAATGGTCACATTATGCATTTTCAATGAAAAGCCAAGCGAAAGGCACCTGAATATTCGCTTTCTAAGACTAGACAAAAGGTTAATTGTTAATATACAAACGTTCAATTAAACACACGTATGAACTATAGAAATTAGATTAATTTTCGTCCCAAGAAGAATGAGATGTTAGGCAAAATCTATGTACTTAAAAAACAGTTGGTGATTGAGCTCTACGTAATAACTGTGAGGGAGTGTTGTGGTGTAATAAGGGAGGAGCCGTTCAGGTTTATTAGTTAGTTAAGTCAGTAAGCGAAAGTATTCAGCGTCGATTGGTGTGGGTTAGTGAGTTTATGGCTAGAAAGACGGCGGAAAGAGAGAGGATGAGTGGAATAAAAGGAAGAGGGGACAAAAATGTCTCAAATCCAATCTCATAATGGATTCTCAAGGCGTCTAGCACTGATTGCATGTCATTAGTGGCCGATTCCCTTTCCTCCTTTTGATTATTTTAGTGTTTCCCAAAACCTCTCCTGGACTCACAGGAATATACATATTATATTAAGAGAAGACTTATTTAGACACAGAGACGCTTCTCACTTTAAGAAGAACTAATGACTCCGATTTAGTCTGATCTTTCCCCGTCTCAGTATACACGGGTATATCAAGAAAAAGACTTGTCATGGGAAACTTATTCTTCATTATAGTTACAACACCTTAACCAAAGCTTTGTCTTTTCGAAATGAGGTATCATCATAAACTTAATCAACATTATGTCATCTTCTTAGTTTTTAGTGATTCTGTGTGTACGTACTGAGCATGCTTTCCACAAGATGAGTTGATTCAAGTAGCCCCAAAAGATGCGATTTGAGCTTTTGGTTTGGAGTGACTACTATATGGAGTGGACTTGGACTGGAGTGTGTTAAAAAGTGAGAGACTCTCTCCACACACGTGAACGCATTTTTTCCATATTTTCCATACCAGCTTTCTGCTGGTGCTGATATAATAGTACCCAATTATTGTCAACTTTCTGCTGGTGCAGAAGGGGAATATGGAAAAGATGATGTTATTCATAGATCTACTCTGACAATGAATCTTAGCTGGGAAGATGAAACTCGTTCCAATTTCTCTCTAGTGGAATTATTATTCTGGTAGAATCATGATGATCATAAAGAGAAGGCTCAGCGTACATCACCGCCGAATTGACATCATCAGATTTGCCTCTCAAAGCCACATCAAAATGTTAGTATAATTAGTGCTTAACCCTTCAGAAGAATAGATAGGTGTTGTGTTTGGTCGGTTATTGGATTACGAGGCATACCTACAATGTTATTCTTCTCTGACTATCTTTCGAATATGCCTCGTGCTCTATAATGGGAATAAGTATTTCATCAAATCGTGCAGTGTATTTTGTTCATCCTGAATATTTTCTGGCATCTCATCACTCTTGAGTTATTAATTAGTTCTCCTGTCTCATCCCATCCCTCTCTCGACTAACTTTGTTCCTTCCTTCCTCATCGGCTCTGGTGAGCTTAACTTTATATTACTCCTCCACGTTCGTCAGCAGCAGAAAGCGTCTTCTTCTCTCTTACTATGAACTCTCTGAAACCAAGACTAATTACCAAAATTGACCACAATTTACCAAAAGCCTATTTAGGAACTTAAATCTAACTATCAATCAAGTTGACGTGAGTAATCAGGTCTCTTTATTTTCGTCTTTCAGTAATTGAACGAATTATATCATTCATGTCATGTCTTTCATGTTTAACGTAACCTGCGTTTGTGTATAGTCTTGTACTTCCAATAACAACACAAACATAAGCCACAACCAGCAACTCACGATCTGTCTGAAACACATAAAGACATTATATAACACATAAAACACTTCTTCAGCACATCTTGAACTATAAATTGGATTCATTTTTATCATTAGTTTTTAATAAGTTCCGAAAAATAATGATTTTATTTACAGATAGTCACCGGATAAAAATAATTTTTAGTATAGGAAAGGGAAAAGAAAACGCAACTGTAACTTTTTGAACCGGGAGAATGAATCCAAGGACGCGAGAGCGTTTCCTAACAAGTAGTTATTTGTAAAAGATCGCCGGGAGATCGTAATGATAGAACTCTAATACGAAATGAATATGTAACCCTGTCTAGTTATATTTATGATTGTCAATTTTCCACTTGCCTGTGGCACTCATGCTTACCGAACTATCTTATCTGGTGAAAGTCGACAATCACCTCGCTATATGTATTGGGCCTTTGAATTCAGTAGAGAAACTTGCAAATGCATGTAAATCCAAGAATGATTATTAGGAGAGGAAAGTGAGTGGACAGGCGATCTCATTATTTCGTCCTTTCTCTCGTCCCTCCAACATGAATGTACACGTATATATACATACATATGTACGTATGCTTACGGCTTACATCTCTGTGTGCGAAGCTAAACTGTAACGAGGATCCATAATGAGGAGAAAGCCAAGTCACGTCCCCTATAATGTTGATGGCTTTCACTGACTTCGTAAACCTATATGCTTGTGCGTCCATTTCAACTGTCCTCATTACTCCCCAACTGAAAACACCTCGTTAGTAATTCAAAATAGATTTTTATCTGATTGACCAAATCCTGCTTCACTTTTCAGATTCACTCAATCTGACTAACCGGAAACTCTCTGACCAAACCAATCGATAGGGTAGTACGTATGTAAATATGACAGAAGCTAGGAAATATGAACCGAGTGTGTACATGATATTTTAACCTTCCCCTAGTCCCATATATTTCTGCTGCGGTAAATATCTCCTAGAAGATAATAATAATTCTGAAGAAAATATCTAGCAGGATGGATTAATAACTTTTACGCTCGAGCGATTTAATTATTTCTCATAGAAAGGAAAAACAAACTTGTGAAAGACACGGTGAGATTATTTTTAACGTGACTCTATATGAATAGATTTGCCCGTCTAAAATGATTAAATGGGATCCCATTAGACATGAAATAATAGTTTTTGAGGGTTAAAGCTAATGATAAGGACATAACCGAAGGAGCAGGAAGACGTGTCAGGGTAACTTTTAACTGGTTGGTTAGTCGGTATGTGTGTGTATGTGTGTTTTTACAAGAACAATTTGAAGGAAAAGGGAAGAGATTATTATGGTTAGTTTGGGACGCAAAATTATGAGACTTTTGGAGTTCAGTGGAGAGTAAATCATGTACGACGACGATGATGATAATGGTGGTGGAGTGGGAAAGAAAGATGGGAATTCGGTATTGGATCGGAGAGCGGTGGTCGTGGTGGCTAGTAGGTCGCGTGTTGTGCCTGTTTGAATGATACAGTTAATTCTGGAGAGCCAGCAGATAGATAGATAGTTTAGTAGAAAAGGAGGAATGGTGTGGAACACAGAGAGAGAGAGAGAGAGAGAGAAGTGTCTGGTATAATAGTTGCTTTTGGTGGTGGAAGAGACTTTTGCAGAAGCAGATTATGTGTGATAAATAAAGGAGATAGAAAATATTAATTATAATTGTATCATGGACAACGTTATTTATGACGCTGTTTTATATTATGATGAGGCAGATATTCCTCTCTGAAACAGACTCTCTCTCTTCTTCTGGTCTCTCTGTGTGTTTGTTTTATAATACTCTCCCTTCTCTCTCTTTGGCTCTCACTTAATGTGGAATAATAATTAATGCAATGGCAGCAGTCCTTTTCTCACTTGCGACTGCACTACTACGACTATCTATATGGAATATACTTGTTCGGGCTGTGAGTGTAGCTTTTGCCAAGCCACGATATTATATTCTCTAATAGGACTCTTTTGTTTGCTCAAAAACTGTCCCATTGTAATAGAACTGAACTTTCTATTCTCTCCCACCAGATCTATTTTCTATCTTGAGTCAATCCTTGTTAACTGCCTTTCATGTAATGCAATAATAGCATTTCTTTGGCTACCCATAACTTTGCAGCCTATTGTTTTCTCTCCCGTCATAATCATCCTTGTTTCAAGTGACGCGGAGAAATGCCGGGAGGAAAGCAATACTTTTTTCTTATTAGTCTCTCTCTCTATACTACATGAATTTCGTCTGCTTGTGGATTTGTTTTCTTTATGGTATGAGTAATACTATTTGGTTGTTAGAAAAGCAGACTGTTGTGTGTGTAGACTGAGGAAGTTTGCAAAATTAACAAGGCATTATTATTTGTTGTTTTCGGTTAATTAGAAAGTAAGAGAGAGAAAGATATGAAGAATAGTATACTTGTGCGTAGTGAAATCCCAAAATGGTCCAACAAAAGTAAATATATACATATATATTTACTCTGGGAACAATGCTTCACAGATTTCTCAATAATTCTTTGTGGAATGCAACTTACCAAGTTGTACCAAAAGTCTTTTGAGCTAGAGAAAGTTTCGGAGAAATATTGTTCGATTTGGAGATACGGCAAAGAAGAAGAAGAAGGCACAGAGGGGCTTGTTCTTCTTCTGGTGCTGCTGTTGCTCCTTCTGAAGTCGAGTTAAAGGGAGAGGTACACACACGTTTATAGTATCACGCACATAGAGAACCTCTTGAAGAACATCTCTTTCGCCCATTCTTCTGGTTGAGTAAAAGACGTGTAAAAACGGCAGCATAAATGAATGGGACGGGAGTTAAAAAGGAAGAAGGTACATTTAGATTTAGCTGCCTGCGGAAAAGAATTTCTCAAAAGACTCATGATGTAATGTAATAGGATTGCCTATTAAAATGAAAAATCGTCCCTCAAGGATTTGTGAAATACTTTTTTCATTAAGAATCTCCTCTCTCATTCTTCGTATCGTGGAGTTCTACGTGTGTCATTTAGGAAGGATGGCTCCATTACTAATGACAGCAAATAATTTAGAGTATCTCAACTCTCTCTACTTTTTGTTGATGACTGTATAAAGAAGAAGAAGAAGGAAAAGATGATGATCATGTTGACGAGTAGGAGGAAAGACATGTAAACTTTATATTATAGACTCTCTCCAATTGTGTGACAGATATAAAAATGACTAATTGAGTTAAAGGGTACTTTGTGGGAAGTTAAGTGAATGGGCTTTTCGGTTGTTCAGAAGCCGTTTAGGCTGGAGAGACTTTATCATTTCGTACACACACATACATGATATTATGTTACCTTGAGAGTTTATACATTGTACGTAGAACGTATGTAAGTACGTATGTATAACTACTTGTCCATGATTCATGAATGGTGATGATGATGAGAGGTCGAAGATGTATCGCGCATTCAGTAAAAGTCCTCACTTGTCGCGTGAGTGATGACTTGAAAACGTCGACGTTGTCGAAGATATATATATACTTATACAAAGTAGGCGGGAGTTATCAGAGTGGAAAGCTGCTGAATTTGTCCGAAATAAAATTGGTAGGAGGGATTGTCTGCGGGTCATTTCGATGAAAAACCGATTCCGGTTTTATCGGGAAGAGAAAGTGTAACAAGTTTGGGAAAATCCGGAGAGTGACTTCAGCGTGTGCAAATCTTTGTGTCACGTCGACTCAATTATGATTTTATCGCGAACGAAATAGATGGGCAACTTTCTTTTCTTTCCCTTTTTCCTCTTCTTCTTCTTCTTCTTCTTCACCAAACTCAATTGAACAAGTAGTAGTTGTAGTAGTAGTGCAAGAAGTTGAGGTGGTGGTGAGTGTGTGTGTTAGCCTAAGTTAGAGAGAGAGAAAGCTAGCTATATGTAAAAGCAGCAGTGTGCGTAGTAGTACCTGTACATTTTTTGACAAAATCCTCCACACTACATGTTGGGTGGATGATGATGGTGGTGGTGTGGTAACAGTGGCAGTCGTAGTGGTCTCATAACCCTCTTGTGATATTGCGATATGTAAGGGTATTTATGTGACTGCATTACTTTCTCATGCCGACCTAAGCTGCGAGGAGAAAGTCTCACTCTTCACAGAAGGAAGAAAGTCGGAAAAGCGACAAAAATCAACAATTTTTAACGCTATTCAACGCCCAGGACAGGGAGATCCATTTTGAAATACCTTTCTCTACCTTTTTGCAGATTACAATCTCTATTGTACACAGAATGTCATTTTTGTAAACCTTCAAAAAGGTCTTGTGAATTCCAATTTCGTTTCTAAATCGATTATTCCTCGTGTCCCTATCGGGAGATTGGACATTTTCCTTCCTTTAATTTCTTTCTGGGTGTGAGAAAAGCTGTCCACAAATCTCTTTAGAATGACCGTGTGTATGTTTGTGTGCCGTGTGAAATATACGAAATGTTTTGTTAGTTCTCCGTAGTAGAGACATGAATAGAAAGTATATAGCGTTACACTATTAACATCAATCAATGTACTGGTTATATCGTTTCATTTACGTAAGAAATATAAAGGTATAGAAAAAGGCTCAATTTTTCATGAGATGATTTTTGCTTGTTTCAACAGATTCGACGATGATGAACCTGAAATCAGAAGTTCAGAATTCAGCGGAGATGTCGAAGGAATGCGCTGGCTGTGGGAAGAAGATTACTGAAAGGTAGACATACACTCAATCAAGTCAGTATAACATTCTAGTTGAGAGCGAATTTAAGTCAGCAAGAGAGATAGTCGTTTATTGGATAGAGAGAGGAGAGTTAGTGTGCAGCCGATGTAGATTTGTCGAACATCTGATAAGGTGTAAAGGAAGGATTTGAAATTTTATGATAAAAATATCAATTTCAGAAAGAGAAAAACTTAGACACTTAACTCGGCAAGATGCGAACACCCTTGTGACAGGGAATGACTTTTGGGAGAAGTTTGTTGCTGCGGAAGCAGAGCAATGTGAGATAGCAATGGAATATAATTCATTCTTGCAGGTTTCTCCTCAAAGCCTTGGATATGTTTTGGCATGAGGATTGTCTGAAATGTGGATGCTGCGATTGTCGATTGGGAGAAGTGGGGTCAACTCTTTACACGAAAGCCAACCTAATCCTATGTAAACGAGACTATTTACGATTGTTTGGAAGCACCGGATATTGTGCAGCCTGCTCCAAAGTGATTCCTGCGTTTGAAATGGTTATGAGAGCACGTAACAATGTCTACCATCTCGAGTGTTTTGCTTGCCAACAGTGTAACCACAGGTAATCGCATTGACATCATCTTATTCTCGTGTATATAATGATTCTTTAACGCGGTGACATATTTTACACAGTTCTCCCAATTTACTATAATACACCCCGTTACTTACAGTGAGAGAGAGTACACAACTAGTTGAGTCCCATAAACACAGTGATTGTGACTAAACAGTAATTGCGAGGGAAGCTATTTTGAAGAAGGAAATTAAAAAGGCTAAATTTGATGACTATCAGATAATGAATCACGTGCATGTACTTTCACAATAGAGACTTACACTTTACACAGTGTGTATAGTTCCACCCGTAACCAATTGTCTTGTTTCCCCATCTGCGATGAAAAACGCTCTAGTTCGTGACGAATAATAATACTTTCCCACAATCAAGTCACCACACAACTTTCTAGTAGTTTATACATTCAACATTATATTCCAGCGTGTACCACCACGATCCACAGGGCTTTCACTTTTCCTGGTGAATATTTTACCATCATCCTTGTGTATGTGTCCTTCTTCTTTGGTTTAAATTAGTTTTGGTACAAAACATATTTACTCTTAAACACTACTGTATGGGAACTACTTTATACGTTGTGATCATGTGTTGACTAATTGTTTGAATCCGCGTAAGAAACGAAATAATGGGATTTCTACGTATTCATTCTTAACTTTTAGGTTGTTTTTACCCTTTTTCACATTTATTCAGACTTTGACTTCATAATACTATTTGATCAAGCAATATCACTCGATAGAAAAGGGTTTTTTACACTTAAAGCGTGTCGCGTCGAGAATATGACAAAATCTGACGAGTTCAGACTTGAGAATAAAGAGAGAGAGAGAGAGAGAGAGAGAGAGAGAGAGAGAGAAGGTCGTTTCAGGTCTTTGAGTTTTATGAGTGCAGAAAGAATTCTTAATTCACGATCGCTTTCTCGCGTGGCATATTCCATCCCAATTAAGCACGTCACGAAAAAAAACACCTCGTGTAGCTTTCCTCCTTCCGATTCAACCACAACAATTGAGGTGAGGATATTATTATGGAGTTGGCTTACTTAAGTAATCATAAAATCATACCTGGACATGACAAACATAGACTGTGAATGCGACGACGATATTACAATCCAGTCAAAGTCAACATTATTTGTCCCAGCCCTGAAATCTCTCTTCGAGTTTTTGTGTATACCATATGCAGTTCGTTTTAGTTAGAACTTACAGAGAGATTGTGTACTTTCTACCAAAGTAAATTATTACGACAGTAAACGAGAAACAATTTCCAAATGACTTATTTCATAATATTTGGTGTGGGTCATTTGGATACAAATGAAATGGTTGACTCTACAGATTTCCAGATTAACACACACACAAATCCACTACACACACTGTAGTGTAGACTTTAAGCGATGTATATAAATAAATCCTTTCCGTCTACACATTTGCATGAAGAACCACACCACTATAATAATAACGATATGGTTTATTCCCCACGTGTAAATTGACACAGAGTACACATTTCTCATTCACTCAATTGAATTTCATGCGGATATGTATATACATGAATTTATTTATGTATACTGTATTGCAGGTTTTGTGTGGGCGATCGGTTTTATCTTTGTGACAATCGAATTTTATGCGAGTACGATTATGAAGAGCGGATGGTGTTTGCCAATATGAATTCATCAATTGGATCAAACGGCTCAATGCAAAATATAAAACGCCAAAATGTTTCTGTAAGTTACACACGTGTGTTTGTTTTTACAAATTCATTTTAAATAGACGCGTGTGAATCAATGCATGACAAATTGAAAAGAGTCGTTACATGTTCTTTGAAGAAAGGACAATTTAAGCTTGAAATGATGAATTTCCTCATGTGGCAATTTCAGAATTCTCCAAGTGGTTCGACAAATCCTGTAGACACGAGACTGCAATCACCGAGTGGAAGTAACAACCATTCCGCCTCACGCAACCCTCATCAAAGTCATCGAAATAACATGGCAATTTCTTCTTCCGAATAGGTTAACGGTACTTTCTATTAATTGATTACTTGAATACTATACTTACACTAGTTATGTACATAGAGTTTAGCACCACGTAAAGTTACATCCTAAAAGGGATAGCATTGCCTAAGTTGCCAAAACTTTATAATTTAGACAGCAATTTATTATTATATAAATCATCAATTAACGACGATGATGGTGTGAGGAGTTCAGAGGTAATAGTTAATGATTTATTTATGAACAACACATGACTCCTCCCTTTCTGATAAGGACAACAGTTAAGCAGGAAGGCGACGTATCGAAGGAAGGGAGTATCAGTTGAGAGGTGCTTACATAAAAAATTCCAGTACTGGTCCTACAAAACTACTGTTGCACTCACTCCATCATTTTTAATTATTATAAGAACCAACTCAATGCAATAAGTACAGAGATTAACTTACAACATCTTACACGATTTTTACATAAGTTAGTTTTGTAATTGCCTGAGGCTAATATGATAAAGATTAATGATGCTCTTGTAAACGAGAAGAGATTAGCAATATTGAAAAGTGGGGAATTATCTTGCCACTAAGTTCCCATTACTGTATCGCAGTTTTAAAGAAATCTGATAGTACTTAAAAGTGGATGCTATTAATTGCACCCAACCAATTTCTTACATTACCTTATCTAGTCTGCTTAAAGTTCAACGTGCTGACTGCGTTGAACCATTTGCCAAAAAAGGTAACACAATTTCTTTAATTTTTAACATTTGCTGAATTTTCCAAGGACAGATTACGGCCACATCGGGGCCAATTTGGGGCCAGATCAGGGCCACTTTGGGGCCAGATCAGAGCCACATTGGGGCCAGATGAGGGCCACATCGGGGCCAGATGAGGGCCACATCGGGGCCAGATGAGGGCCACATCGGGGCCAGATGAGGGCCACATCGGGGCCAGATGAGGGCCACAT
>Ga0194135_10002225_pt1 | contig 11734 bp, 5 predicted proteins | sample LitLau_LLRF_2013_FD_134024 | JGI IMG/M metagenome (GOLD analysis project Ga0194135, IMG submission 134024) | Freshwater sediment microbial communities in response to fracking from North America - Little Laurel Run_MetaG_LLRF_2013 (version 2) | ecosystem: Environmental > Aquatic > Freshwater >... | reverse complement strand
GTGTGTACTTCATGTAATCTTTAACTTATATTACTGTATTATAACGAAATAAAGATATATTTATATATATGTATATATATATATATATATATATATGGGTGGGTGGGAGTGTGCGGAAAGATCAAGTGAGATACACAAGACGAGAGAGGAAACAAGAACAAGTCGTGGAGAAAGTAAATCATCAATTCAATCCTTCGTCAACACTTTAACCTTAAACCTCATCCTTCCACAAAAGAATCTGCTGTGGTGTGGAGAAAGCTTTCACCACTAAAACGACACATGCTACTCTCAACTTGAAATATATATATATAAATGGTTCTTACTTAAAACACAAGTAAAAGTAAACAATAAATATGACACGCGCGTGTATACGTGTTTAGGTAGTAGCAGAGCTAGAAACTGACAATAACAAAAACAAGGACACTTTTCTTTTGCTTTTACGCATCTACTTTTTATCATTAATATAAGAGATTTGATCGGGGAAAAGTAACTAAAAGTATTTTTGAAAACAACCTCTGAGCACATAATGCGTTTAAATAAACTGTGTCTTATATTCTTCAGTATATTTATGAAATGAAACCGATTATACTGTGAAGTGTTGTGAGTCACACTGCGAGTGAATTAATTCCATACAGCAAAACTTAAAGAGACCTTTCCTGGAACTTTTTCGTATTACTCATCTCTCTATATATGAGAGTAAAATATTCTATGTAGCCAGTATGGATTATTTTGAGACTCATTTAACTTAGCACTAGTTAAGCTATTTAAAAACATAAAGAGAATTCGAGTTGAGACTTACAGTTGACAAAGATCCAATTATCAGAAAATAGTAGATAGTGATTTCACTTGATTTTTAGAGCGAACACTTTTCAATTCTATGAAGATATCACTTCAAATGAGTTTCTTTTTAAAAACGCGTAAATGTCCCGTAATTTGAGACAACAAGTTCTTCTTATGTGGGCAGAAAACTTGTTTAGTGAAGTTCTTTAGTAATAAGTGATTGGCAACTTGGGACCAAGACAAATGGACTTGTGGAGAGTGTAGGGATTTCCTCTCACTCTTCTACTTCTTCTTCAATCTTTAGGGACACACGTACACACTCTCTAATGCTTCTCTGCATAGAGACCTACACTGTGACTCTCGTCCTGAGTGTTTGGCAGTTGCTTTTTAAGAAGACTCAAATGAGACTGACGAGTGACACAACCTCACTCCAAGAGATCTCAGGCAAGACTGAATCCAAACCCCTTTCGACTTCCCTTCTAATACAAAACATCCCAGGGCTTTAACATGCTTAGGGAGCAAAAACTCGATTCTCTATGTGGCAACTTGAGAATCCAAGTATGCCTTTTATTGCACAGAGTATACTCAAATCTCGATGCAATTTCTCATGCAATTGTATGCCCAACTTTGCTTTTTACTTGGAAATTCTGTTTCTTCTGCTGCAAGCTGCAACTATACGGCCTCCTCCTCCTGAATTTCCTGCATTTAAATTAATTATACTAGTTTGACTCTTTATCACAACAGTCGAGAAGAAGAGTATTCACCTTTTTTAACTATTATTTGATACTTGATACACTTACTCTTTCATATCTTTAATCCTTGGGTATTTTAGCTCATTAAGATTCTTATTCTTAAGATACAACTGCCTTTGGTAGAGAGTAATAATAATAAGGAAAGTTGTACCAATATTTCTATTAAAAGTATCTTCTTCACAAAAATGGGTCTTCAAATACTCCGAGTGTGTGTAAAGAGCGAATAACTCCCAAACTAATGGTACTATAAAACAGTAAATCATGGCTGGACTTAATGCACACAGCTTGTTCTAATAAGTTACTGTAAGAAGTATAACAGTTAAATAGCATTGTGTTATTGAAGAGAGAGATATGAAATATGTGTGGCCATATTGGGTAGATTAAACGCTAAATACTCAGCTCCTATTCGCAGATATGATAACTAAATAATCTTCAATTGATAATGTGGGCGCAACTTTTACACAAGTACCTTCTTTACTGCTGCTCTGACTCTAATTAAATTAAGAGTGTAAAAGTAAGTAATGGCGATTTTGTGAATGTCGAATAATGAACAAGGTATGTGAGTGTGTATCACATAAAACTAAAAAGAGATTCAACTAAAAGCTCACATCATCATTCTCCTATACAGACAATGTGTAGTAGTGGTTTGGTTTGCTTGATAATATATTTTGAATTTGGTTTTAGGGATTCACTCCTTCTCTCAGCCTGAGCTGTGAGTTGCTGGTGTGTCCTCTCCACTTGTATTTTACTGAACATCTCTCTCATCGCAGTATTATGGGAGCTGCTACACAGCTTTGTGTTTAAGATCTCTCTCTGTTGGTGTGACTGTGGGATGCACAAAATCTCCGAGAGGATGAGATGATGATGATGATGGTGGTGGTGGTGATGATGTGATTGTGAGTTGAATGTGAATAGACACACATACACACACTATAGAACTATATAGAGAATCCACATAGAATTATATGCACACACAACACGTACAAAATGCTCCTTGACTTGTTTTTGTTTAGGGGATTTGAATTAGATTCACTTGGCTTTGGTGTATATATTGGCTTCTGTGTTACTTTTTACTCCTCTTTTTAACCTACACACACAGGATTTTATTTAATGACTCTAATTTTTTAATGAGCTTACTTGATGGCTATTCATTAGTTCATTTATTACCTGCTTTACTGTATTATAAGTCAAAGAGAGGCTTGCATCCATATCATTATTATTATTATATTTGTGTGAAGGCAGAATTGAATACTATTTACAGTGTTTGTTGTACACCTTTACCTCACTTTTTTACACGCGCACACATTCACTTGGTAAAACCTCGCATTTTATGAGACAAATATATGTTTGTGCAGTGTGCATGACTGATGGACATGAAATTTTCAGCTCTGCTGTTAAGACTATAGTTTAAGATGTGTAATATAGTAATAATATGTGTGGAGTAGTTATACAGCGGTTGGGTTTGGAACAGGAAGCACTAACAATTATTCATTTTGCTTAGCTTAATGCACTTCTTCTTATACATGTACGTAGAATTTGAATGTACTCAATAGATTAACAATGGCCGAGTCTTGCTGGGAAGGCTTCGATGACTGACTAATAATAATAACAAGCTGATAAGGCTCACTAATAGCTCATTGGATAATGAGTCTGAGAGATATAGTGACAACGGAGGCTCCAAAATAAGAATTGGATGGGATTTTATTATAACCTCATTTCTATCAGTTTCGTATGCCTTTAGTATTTATGACTCGGAGTGCGGTAGGAAGAGGCTACGAAAGCAAGGAAGACATGTGTCATGTCAAAGAATTTCCAGGGGTTTTAGATTAAAATGGGCCCGTGTGTGTGTGCACATGTATGCATGTTGTGTGTGAAATTGTACCTAAGGGAATTCATCTCTTTGCTCATAAAATCAGGATGAAAGGCACACAGAGAGTAAAATTTAAGGAATGTAAATATGCAGTAGTGTAGTGTGGCGATGCAAAAGAACTTTATTGTTTATATCCTTATCAGAGTCTCGACAAGCAAACGCCTACTCATAATTTTTTGTTGAGGAGAAATTAAGCCCCACTATGAGACTCGAGACTCATCGCAACAGGAGGAGTGGATATACATTTACATTATAATCTCTTTGGCTGCCTCTGTATTATTCTTCACTTCCAAATCCAAGTTTTTCTTGTAAACTTAAAACCTAACATTACAACAAGAGATGAGTAGTTTCGTATGAGATGAGTTAGGGATGAGGTACACAGTGCACACACTATAGCACCCGAGAATAGCAGTTGTAGATAAGTGTAAAACATAATAATATTTTGATAGTAGTGTGCGGCTGTTGTTGATATGATGATGATGCTGCTGCCTTGAGATTTATAATATTTTATAATTTACATAAACTCAAGCACAATATGCACGAGGTTCACATAAAAGAGAGATTGTGTTCTATCTTGAAACAAATATATTTTTTATTGATTGTCACTGTCATCAAAATAATGATGCGCAATAATAAAAGTACAATAATAGTTTACGGATCAAGTTTGAGATAGCTAGACGGAAGTGAGGAATTGGAAAAGAATGAGGTTGTGTCCTTTTTGCAGTTTTAGGAATTTTGGTATCATGCAAACAAGCAAGAAATGCATTAAAATAGCCTTTCATGGACTTTGGACATTGACTGGCTGGCCTACTTTTTCACTGTTGACTGGGAATTCTACGAGAAGTTGCTGCACAGACGACTGATCCATAAAACGCAATATTATTATTTGTGTGACAAGAAGAGTAATGGAAAGACGCACATCGCAGTGTGTTGGTTGCATATTGGTTGTGTATGCAAACCGATTCACACAAAAAAATAAAAGTAGATATTTATCAAAAAAGGATATTTTTCACCTTTAAGCATACAAAGAAGAAATGCATTTTATTTTCCAGAGTTGACCTTGCATAAATAAATAAAAGTAGTTTAATATTATTGGGTTATGTTTATGTGGTAATCCTTGCTCTTCTCTCCTGTTATAATGGATGTCTTTCGATGATATAAATTCAGAAGGTGAAGGATATACGGCTGCACAAGAGTTTGCCCAACACATGAACTTTAGTAGAGGATCAGTAAAAGATGGTGGAGTGAACGACTACACTATATACCCACACTTACCGTATAGATAGACAATATATAGGACGGCTGAACGAACCGTTGTCTTCGAAATAAAACAAGTTGCATGTGAATGATGTTATAATATTCTTTTGGCTTCTTGCTCTTCTCTGGCATCCCACCTTAATACGAGAAATTCGCCTCTGTGTGTGTGTGTGTGCATACTTGTGCAATAAAACAATGTTTTATTCTTCTTGCCTAGGCTTTGGTTAGTCGTATAAAATGGGCTGCATAAAATAACCATCTGTAATACCCTTTGTTACTGCTGCTCCAATATGAACGAAGAAGAAGAAGGGTCGTCGTCGTGTGTGTTGAAAATGTATATACATCCTTCTTCGTTCAACATTCTGCTCAAGTCTTTTCGACAACCCTCTTCTCTATCCATCTATATATTCCTTCTTTCAAACTCCATGGAATATTGTCTCATCTCCTCTACACTTCCATGCTCTTCGACATCAATTTCTTTTACCCGACATTGTGACAACACTCAAGAATCTCTAAAAGTCTGTGCACCTATTTTCCTTTACAAATTATGATTCCTCCCTGCCTCCTCCTTACTGTGAGGAATACGAATACACATTTTTATATAAGGCAAAGGCACACAGGTTGTGTGTGTAGCCTGTTTTCAATCTTTAATGGATTTTACGCGTTGGTTAGTTTCAGTTCAATATCCAGACAAAATATTATTTGGCTAATAGATAATGAAGGATGCGATAACTGTTAATTACTCTGTTATTGTAAACTAAGCAATTTGATACCTTACAGAATTCAATTACAAATTAATTCATGTTTTCAAACTTCATATTCGGAGTTCATATTGTCCATGGCTAAATCATAAAAACAAGTTGCACAATCTATGGCTAGTTAGATTCATAGGTATGGCGATGTGCAATGTGACTATTGGAGTGTTTTACGTTCCATTAATGAAATAAGTTCCACTGGATTAGTTTTATATCCCGTTGTAAGTTGAAATGTATGTAGACGAAACCTGAAGCTGAATTCATATTCACATAGTTCACATTTTCACATGAACCAAAGAGGTTCGTGTAGGAACAAACATCATCATGATTCATCAACATCCTCAGGTCATCTCGAGTTCTTCTATTACAAAGCGGTGAGAAAATGTGAGATGATAATAGGAAACTAATGACTTGGCTCTCTTGTCCATAAACCATGTATAAGTGTACATAGATATAGTACGACCATGTCGCTCTTCATCTAAAATGTCTAGTTGCTCACTCACAATCAGTTTAGTCGTCCGGATATGCTTGCTTGCCTCCTCCTTCACTTTTTAAGAGTAGAGTGAGTCTGTTTTGTTTATCGACATCAGATCTGAAAATGTCATAAGAAAATGAAGCTACTCTAATCTCATCAGTCAACCGCAAGGCCAACGAACTTATCTGTTTCATATTTGAAATATTATATCCCTAAATGTAAATAATATTTGTCTTGTACTTTTATTGTCTATTGTATAATGAGTGAGTGCAAGATTATATTTCGTACATTATTATTATTCGTGTAAATAAGCAGTAGTTAGTAGCATGAGTCGCAATTTTAAGGTCGGTTATTATACGTCGCAGCAGAGAAGGTGTGATAGTGGTTTAGCTTTTTGTGGTGACTTTATCAAACTATAAAAGCCATAATAATAATCTGAGTGTGTTTGCAAGCCTTGCTACTAAGAATATTGGTCATCCTTAACTTCTTGGGATGATGAGCTGGCGAGCTAGAACTTAAACTCAACAAAACTTTTCAAAACTTGACTAGCTGGTTGAATGAAAGGCAAAATATTTTAGTTTGCGGTAGAAGAGACAGATAGATAGTTGGAGGAGAGACAAGTTCTCTTGAACCATGATATATCTAGTTGTGTTTAATGTTTTGAATCTGGTAACTGGTAATATTCAACATTGTGTTAAAGTCGTACAGAAGAACGCAGGTTATTTTATGCTGACAGAAACAGAATTAAGTTCTAGATGGAAAGATATTTAACACAACTCTCAAAGTTCGTCTGAATGGATGTAACTCATCATCATCATCGTAGCTAGGTCTACACGGTCTCTCTCTTCTCCATTTTCCTTTCTATTGTATTTTATTACAAAATCCATTATAGACTTGGGTGGACTCTTATTATTTCCGCCACGCACAGACAGCACATTCCCAATTCAATTTTCCTTTTGCAAATCTACTCCTCACTGATATCATCTCTCTCTTCGTAATAATACACAAAATGTTCTCGCAGAAAATATTCCTACTCTTTGTTACATCCTCTGTTAAAGCAGTCCGCAGCAGACGTAGCGAGGAGAGCGTAGTTAATATATGCACGGTAGATTTGCAGAAAATGTAAACTTACCATTGACCGTGTCTGCTTGCTTGTGTGTGTTGAGTTGTATTTTGTATGCCTTTTGCCTACGGTAGTTTTTGCGACCCCTCACTCTCAATGGCAAATGGCAATATACGTGTGATATAGGTTGGCTCTCCATATAGTTTCTATCTTCACATGCGAAATGAAAACTAACTGCTTCGTATGTGCATAAATAAATAAGTGGCATGAATTCACCTGGGAACACACAGAGAACCGTCACAAAAGTTAATCTCATGCTTTCTGGCAACTCACAATGTATACATACGACATACATGCATATATATATGTATTGCTTGTACGGTTTAATTTATGACATTGCCAGTCATGTCTATACTAAACGCTATGAGAGTTCTTTACGAACCTATAAATACAGAATTCGAAATCGCTCTTAATTTGTGTCGATTTGTTAGCTTGTTATTGTTTCAAAACAACTCATTCACTGTTTTAAAAACGTAAACGGGGTTTTTGAAAAATGTGTTATTTATGCCATTTACATTTGCTAGGTATAAAAATATTTAAAAATGTATCAATGCATTTAACATTTCCTACGTATCCATATTAAAGCCTCTTTTTTTCCCTTTTGTTAAATTTTGGTGCAGTGTGCAATGTACCTAAACAATATTTGCCTTGTAAGCTGTAAATGATAATCAATGTGATAGGAGAGTGAAATTACAATCATGACTTTGTGGTCGGTGCATCACCACCGACTGTGAATAAGAGAGAGAAGTCAAGAGAGAATTATAATCAGAGGGAGATGATAAGAAGGATATATCTATATATATATATATACATTCAATATTGGAATAGAAGGAATCATGTTTATACAGAAGAGCAGAGCGAGTGAGTTAACTTATAGTTAGTTCGCATTGATTAAATTGCTTCTCTATCCAATTTTATCAACTGTCTACACGTAAAAAAGATATTTGCATGTATAACTTCACTTTGTGTATTGCCAAAATCACCTGCCTTCCAACATGCCCAATTTTTGTTCTCTTTCCTTGTCTATTTCATTTCCACAGTTCTATACGCAGATAAGTCTACAAACTCTAGCTAAAGCTTCCTCCATTATATTATTGTTATTACTGAAGACACAAAATACAGTCTCTCCCGTGTTAAAAAGTATCCATTACTTTTCCTAGAGCTTGTATACTCTGTGTTCTTTCCTTCCATAGCACAAAATGTAATGGGATGAGTCTTCTACATATACAGATACACTATGTGCACCTCCATAAGTAAAGTTGAAGATTGCACAGGGCATTTTGTTTTTACTACTGGGTTTAATCGCTAAGGTTGTCTTAACTTATATATTATTCTATACCTTTTGCTTGTTAAAGGTAATCTTTCCTCAAAGGTTCTTCTTCTAACTGCGGATGTTAACCAGGTCCATACAACTTGTTCACTGTATAAAATATAAAAGCAATAAATGCAGACAAGCAGTAGCTATAAGAAGTAAAGAAGAAGTTGAATGAGAGTTCTTTGTAATTTGAAAATGAACACGGATGAAAGAAACTCGTACGCTCGTGCAGATAGGAGTGTGGTGGGATGTTCTTAGTTCTTAATAAAGAATTATTTGATTCTCTCCTGATTACGCAATAAGAATACCAATGGGGGTCTCAAACACTCAAATATAGAAGAGCATACAACTCTGATGATAATGATGAGATAAAGTTGTGTATGGAAGGTTAAAGGAGTTATTTAATGTGCAAGTGGATAATTTCAGTCTTTGCTGCATATTGCAGCGAGCGATCCAGCATTTTATTGATGGATTATAAATGAAACTTTTTGCAGTGGCGAATGAAGATCATACGTATCAGATCCATAGAATAATATCAACTTTGAAAATCAATCCCACTTTCAATTAAAACATTTCAGCACTTCAAATAGACGAGTGTACTAATCACCGCCACTTGTGACCATAACACATCGAATATTGAGCAGTATTGGGAGGAATATTTACGAGAAATAAGGGCCATATATACCAAAGGAAAAATCATACTTACTGCAAGCAACACAAAGTATAAAGATGCATCTCTTCTCTATAATACTTATAGAAAGGGAGTAACTAAAGCCAAAGTCAACGCACAAGACGCTCTTCAGTGTGCACCACCATCCGTCTTGTGACCTCATTATTGCACTCACCATTTGCATCCATAATACTCTTAATAAAACTCTCTTAACTAATCCTGTGTCATATTCCGTCTCACGAAGAATGTATACGAACTCGCTTACGAAAGAGCCTCAGACATTGATAGAGAGACTCAAGAACTCTCAGCTTGCAGTCATGTTTAACAATAATAGCAATAATATCATTTCACGAGCTCTTCACTTACACGAGAGACGTAACTACACAGATAACTTATCTATTAAAAATATCGCTCTACAAACGAGCATCTCCTATCTCTATATTTTTAACACACAGAGATGGATAAGAGATTTACTCGTATATGTTGTATGTTGACGCTTATATAGTTCCTTGTAAATTTTTCTTGTTCTTTCAATCAGCTGGGGACTTACGGACTTTTTTTCTTTCGTGAAATGTCACAACTTGATTTAGATTGTGTACCGCAATATCAAGTATGTTGCATGTGTTATTATTGCTCCCGTGGGGGATGAATAAGAACATATCATGTGTGCAATCATGCAGCCATGTCTATACGGAATACACAGGAGATTTTAATCATAAATTATCAGTCTTTTTGTCTTTTTGCTTTTAGTCGATAGTTTTTAAGCTGTAAAATGTAGCTCTACAGTTGCTTCGATTTTACCAATATAGCTTTTAACAATTTGTAGTTCAAATACGTATTCTATACTGCTTGTTATTAGTAAATAGTTTACTTCAGTGTTTCAAATAGCATTCAATATAATCTATATATACAGATTAAAAATATAACTCCTGATTAGCCTGTAAAGAGAATCGTTTTAAACCATTTAGCCTTATCGTTATCTGTCACCACTAAAGTCACTCTAAACTTTTACGAGCACCTGAGGTCTAAATATTCTGGAGAAATACGTTTAGAATTGAGCTCTGTGACTGTCTATGAAGTTTTGGGTTTATTTGGAAGATTAGAAAGGCACGCGAAGGATATATTATTCCTGCAGGTTGAGAGCACGTAGACAGTTTCATATCATTAGACGACTTCTGCGCATACTTAACTTTGTGTATGTGTCTCGAGACAAGTTGACAAGAAGTTCGTTCAAAAACCTTTGCTTTGTCCTATGTACTGTTTTACTAACCAAAATGGGGATTTATGGTTGCCTGATTTAGAAAAATTATTGACTCTTAGTATGGTTGACTGATTCGAGTTTGACTTGGGTTCGTTAAGGGTAAAGAGAACACAGTCGAAGTAAGTAATGTCAGGTAAGTAACTGAACGAGGAAAGTGCATGGACGTACATGCAAGAATAAGAGTAAGTGGAAGCCGAGGGACGAGGAATAATGGTTGAGTGAAGGAACCATTTCCGGCTTAAGAGTTCTCTCTCAAAAATACGAAATAGGACACAAATACCGATAAGATAGCCATGACCCTTTCTTGTTCTTAGCTCTTTAAAAGATTCCAGAATACTTTAAACGTTCTTTCCTATACAGTAATCTTGTGTAATATGAAATCACAGATTACTAACTGAACTCACCAATAAATATTGATGCACAACATGTGATGTACTTTTGGGGTTTAGACTCTTAGATATTAGATAACTCTTTATTCTCAAAGGTTCGTTCGTCCTGCATCTTAAAAAGGCCTTCAAAGGCTCAAAGTGGACGAACATAAAGTGATTCGTCCAGAGCCAATGAAAGTAAAATATTGGTTCTTTTTTCATCTGCCTTTGTATGTGCTCAGAAATACTATGTACTTATTTGTACAAAGTATCCAATCTATTAAGCTTTAATTTGAATAAAAACTCAGAAGAGCAGGTTTATTTTGAACTTGACATATTTATGTGGAACGTTTAATTTCAGAAGCAAAAAGAGAATTTGAGGAAATTAAACTGCAAGCTTGTTTGTTTGTGTAGAAATAATTGGATAAAAGAAACAATTTCCATGCTAGAAGGTTAGTGTATAGCAGCAGAGTTTATAACAATATAAAAAAGTTAGTATAGTTAGTTGTATAATGAAACCGAATAGTGGGCAATAAAAAGAATAGAGTGTGGTGGACAGATTGTCATCATCATCGTGTGTGTGTGTGTGTGTGTGTTAAACTTGAAACCGGAATTTCCTTCCTTTTGCTCTCCTTCTTGTCGCGTTTGTTTCATTGGTGAACAACACTTCGTTTCCATTTAGTTGGTCTTGGAGTAAAAGATAAGAAAACTTGTTGAGATATGAACAGATGCTTTGCGACTTATTTGAGCACAAGACAGAGAGACGAAAAAGAAGGGGAATGAAGAAATCCAAGACAAAGAGTAAATAATAGAAGGAAACGAAGGGTTGCCCTTACATTACATCTACATCAAGTATTTACTTCAATCTGCTTGTCCGAAAGCTCATAGGGAAGAAGAAGAAGAGAGTGTGTGCACACAACATAAGACGGCGGTGGATATAGAACACGTGAAAAGTTCATCTTGAATCCTCCTCTAAATGGTGAAATACTTTTAAGAGAGAAAGAAGATGTTCCGAATGAGACTATCATAGAGTAGAATATATATTTAATGCGTAGTTGTGTATGATGTATATATGTTTTGTCGTGTAAAACGATTTCGTGTTTGTTCG
>Ga0194135_10002224_pt1 | contig 11740 bp, 14 predicted proteins | sample LitLau_LLRF_2013_FD_134024 | JGI IMG/M metagenome (GOLD analysis project Ga0194135, IMG submission 134024) | Freshwater sediment microbial communities in response to fracking from North America - Little Laurel Run_MetaG_LLRF_2013 (version 2) | ecosystem: Environmental > Aquatic > Freshwater >... | reverse complement strand
CCCATCCATGCCAGAGTACAAGAACAAACTCTGTCGGGACAAAACTCGAGCCTTTGCTGAGAAGCACAACCTTCCGTACTACTTGTGCAGCTATTGGGAAGCCATGAAAAATACTTATAACAACTTGGAAAATGTGTCTGAAGAAATTCGTCACATTATGTAATAATAGCTTATTACAATATGTGTAGCATAAGAGTGTCGTCGTTATGATTTACATGAAATTCTAGAGTATATGTATTTTGTGTTCTTTTATTTCAGCCAGTATATAAAAAAGAGTTACAAGTTTATTTAAACTTTTAAATGCGTCTTAATATTATTCTTTAAATTCTAATTTAAACTCCCAAAGAGTCCCAGAATTTAACAGCATTCGAAAAGGGCTCGTCGATTACTTTCCATCTTTTATCGATTTGCATGTATTTAACTGGCTCTGTCGATGTCCCATTGAATTTTGGCCAAGAGACTCCGTAATACTTGAAGTCATTTGAGTCACTGCCAATCAGAAATTACATTAACATTACATTAACAAAAATCACATCTAGCTCAGATTAAGCCAATAATAATTATCATATAATCAAGAAACATACGCTGCTTTAGAGAATCCTGTCCACGCTTTGATAAGCAATCTCGAGGTAGAGTAGTCTTTCGACCCCTTTGCGATCTCAACAGCTCTGTGCATGTTGAACAAGAGAAGGAGTTCATCTGCATGGCAAGGAGCTGTTGGAAATACAACGTCATTTTTACAACCATATTAACTGCTTCCAAAAACTTACACAAGATTCATATGAGTTATCTACGCGTAGCGAGTTATATTAGTCTAGCAATAGATGACGTAAAGCAGTAACGCACTACTTCCGTCCTAATTCTGCAACGTCAATGTATGATTCACCTCATACTAATTAGTAGTACTACCCAAGAGCTCTGATTACCTGTGTACGGATTGCCGCTGTTCTTCATCATGACATATTTCTGGAAAATGTCTTTGGCAACATCAGCAGCTATTTTGAGTTCAGGAGGGATGATATCTTCAGGTCGAGGCATCACCGCCTTGAACAGACTAAAAAAGCTGTACTCCCCAGGATAAGAATAGTAGTAAAGATAAGTCGGAGCATGAAGCGAATGATAACTCGCAGCTTTGTGTGTAGCGTGGAAGTAAACTCTGTCTGAGTACACTTGCGTAATTCTTTCCACGTCTTCTGCCAAATATTTCCCTTTGAAACTTCCAAAGTAGTACTTGCGAACTTTGTCTGACACTTTCGTTTCACTAGAGTTGTAGTCCAACATGAGGGGCATCCATTCGTTCCACATCTTCCCAAGGTTCTTGTAAATTGACTCACTTGCTAAAATCCCTATACACGATACAGCATAGATTATGATGATGATGTAACACAACAACAATTATGTTCTTCATAAAGCAGCAGCCGAGTGATTGCTCAGCGAAGTAATTAGTAGTGTACGAGGCAGTTAACTAACTTCCTGTGTTTAGTAGTCCTTCACCAGCATTGACGCCAAGAAGCCAAGGGACTGGGGAGAAGTTCCCATGCTTAATCATTCGCATGGGCTCATCTGGGATGAAGTCTCCGTCCACACTTGGAACAAACAAATCTGTGTTGTCCCTTATCGGAGACTACCATAAAAAAGTTACATGCTTTTTGATCAGAACTGCGGTTTTGCAATAAGCTTTATATACGTGGGCCATATATTTTTTTCTTATTACCATTGTATCAATGTGAGGCTTCACAAGGCTCGGCCCATCCAGCTTTTTCAAGCAATCAACCATTTCCTGTGTAGACTCTGCATCACAACCCAATTTGGATGCAAACTTCTTCGATTGCTCTTTAGGAAATTTACTTAATGTCCATATCTTGATTGCAGTTCCACTCTCTGAGATTCCTTTGTGAAATAGACCTGAACGATAATTCAAACGGAAACTTAAAAATGTGTTGGCGTACACGTATACTAATCGTAAGTCAGTCAAAGCTGCTGCTGCTGCTGCAAGGCTACAATTACAATGAACTCTGTACAAGGAGTATTAATGAAGAGCAGGTTTCATAAGAAGAGTGAATTATTTAATTGTTGTTGTTGCACACTGTAATTGTGTTTTGAGAGATGAGGCGAAAGTTAACTGACCTTTAGAGTAAGGGGAGAGCATGTGGAAGTGAACGCTTGATCCTACACAAAACAAGATATTCAGAAGAATGTAAGAAAAAAACTTAATTTCATGTAGTAATGTCAAGCTACAGCACAGCTTGCTTTGCAATGAAAGAATGCAACTTGAACATTTGCCAATTATCATTGCCCAGCATTGCGTTATTACCTCCAGCACTGTTCCCAAACAAAGTGACTTTCCCAGGATCCCCACCAAAAGCTTTGATATTCTGTTGAATCCATTGCAGAGCCAAGTTCTGGTCTTTCAAGCCCATGTTCCCAGTCACAACACCGTCTCCCGTATTCAAGAATCCTTGGACCAGACACACAAAAAGGGATTCAACACATGGCACGAAAAGACATTTTAATGATCCCATGCAATGCATGGAATAAGTACCCAATGCTCCAAGTCGGTACTGCGGGACTACCAGTACGACATCCTCGTCCATGAAATACTTTGGCCTGTACATCTGAGCTCCCCCACTTATGAATAAGCCTCCGTGGAAGAAAACCATAACTGGAAGGAGTCCATCGTCAGCTCTATTCGACGTAAGCTACGTCACATCAATCATCAGAGTTAATTAACTTCTGTCATTTGGATCTATTGATCTATGTGCGTCACATTCGTTATCATGATTAATTACCTTGGGAGAAAATACGTTGAGATACAAACAGTCTTCATCCCCCTGGACTCTTCCAGTTACCATTGCTTCTATTTGCATGCATTCGGGTGCGTACTTCTTCGTGTCTCTGACTCCCCCCCAAGGTTCTACTGGCACAGGATCCTGCAGGCAAACCACAGTTATACCGTAAGATAAGATGCCTACAATCAAGGTACTTAAATTGTCCAGATGCTACGAAAGGATGAACCTCAAATCTCAAGTCATTCAAAGGCGGCTGGGCAAAAGGTATCCCCAAGAACTCAGCGTACTCTCTGCCTTCTCTGGAAACTCCGTATCTTCCACGGATGACTCCCGTCGAAATCGACAGAACCGGTTCATCACGTCCACTTCTATTGCTAATGAGAAGACTACCAGGTCCGTTGAGAAAAGAATTGTACAAATAGGTAGCTAAGCTTAAGGCAACTGCCATAACTGCCTGTCGTTCTTTCCAATGATTCGTCCTACTGCTTTTCTGTGGCATCATCTGCAGCTCCTCCATCCTCTCGTCATCATCCCCGTCATTGCTCACGCTTTTCGCACTTAAACTTTTCATTTGCTTTTAAATACCGTAAGGCGACGGCCGGAAACGATCTTATTGATGTGTATAATGCTCATAGTCAACATTTGCAGTATACGCGTGTATAGTTAAATAGATCAAAATCTGTGTCACGCTTGGGGAAGCTCATGATCATCTCATTCAACCGCTGCTCGTGCATTCATCTTCTTGCACTTATGATACTACTAACACCTTGACATTGCAAAACAAAAATCACCGGTAACTGGTGATGAGGATGGGGAGTCTGAATACCACGGACGATGGACACAACAAAAAGTCTACCTGGCCTACATTCCAAATTCTAAACATAGACGAACATGACACACTGAAGCACAAGCACATTCGCAAGATCACAAGTAAACGAGACTTCTCTCTGAGATGAGATTCTGTATATATTTACTCAGGCTGGCTATTTTATGTGTCAGTAGTTTATTGCCCCAAGAAGAGATCTCCTCAAGAGTCAGTTTTTTTATCAGATGGCCACTTTCTATTTCTTCAATTTCTGTGCAAAATCTTAAATTAAGAACTGCAAACGAATCTGATGGATTTTTAGGAACAAACTAACTTTCTGGAGAGTTGTTGGACTTCCAACCATCTTTCTGCAAAGAGGAATGAAATAATAAATTGGATGCCACGAGAGAGATTTCATGAGAAAGTTGTAAGAGAAAAGTTGGTAGTACCTCCTTGAACGATGCCCACCGTCTTATGATTTGATTCTTGTTACCGCAGTCTCTACAATATATACGGTACTTTGGGCTTACAATTTTATTTTCCTATTCGCACTTCCCAGAGCATGAAGAAAAATGCATTTCAAGTCAAAAGTACTTTAAAAAGTACTTTCAAGATTTGTTCTTATAAAAATGGTATGTATGAATGCACGAATCTCATTTAGTACGAACGAATGGATAAGCTGACCTAACTCATTACAACAATTCCGATGTTTGAGGTTTATATACTACACTTCCATCATCATTATATGTTATTCTTATAATATGCAAGTGATCTCTGTGTCTGCTTCTGTTAAACATTATTATATGTTGCTTTTGTGTGGTTTTAAAGTGTAACACGTCCAAGATAATAAAGCTAAAAGTCTGCATTATTGCTGTCCATCGTTTAAATCTTTTTTATACCCTCTACTTTGAGACGACAGAACTTCGACTCATATGCTCTACCGTGTATAATGTGAATATGTATATATACCTACGTACATATACCTTACCTTATTAATTCAAAATATGCTTTGGCGAGTAGACTAGTGGTCACTACTCGCAGTCACATATTAGTCAGATATTACACGATAATTCATAAGGAAACTTTACAGAAAATTGGACTTTGCGTGTTCAAGTCTTTTAAAAGTAGATTTTTTTGCTGGCAAATTGTTAGACGTGGTTGCACAGAGAGGAAGCATTTTGTCTGTGCTTTAACGCACAAAAAGGCTGGACACCAATTGTCACTTTTTAAAAATGATGACATATTATATAGACACATAGAGAGAGAGACACACACAGGGTCACTTTCAAGTTATAAACTAGATAAAAATGAAATTAGGAAACCTGCTTGTTCTATGAGCAGGAATAGTAGAGGCAAGAAAAGAAGCGGAGGCCTCGCATTTAGTTTTTACAACTTTTATCCTCTTCACTGTCTACACGATGATTTGTAATTAGTGTAGATCGTAGCCTGCTAGCTATTGCAGTGACTGGGCTTCTCGTAACTTGTAAGTCTAGAGCTATCTTTTCTAACAATTCTAACTCGCAATCCAATTTAAATAATTTTTGAAATGTTACAAAACACAAAAGGAACTTGCTTAAGTCTGATTATGAACTCGTGTGGTGTAACTTCACTACATACAGGGTGTCCCAAAAGTCGCGCAACGAGGCCCTATCACCTTCAGGGAAGCTTGGATGGGAATTAACTGAAATATGAATATACATGATATACATAATACATAATACATTATAGTTTCCTCTAAGCTATTAGCGTCTGGCTAAAAAATTAAGACTCTGCTGTGTCAGATTGCATGCATAGCAATGATAATGATGATACGCGGTCATTAAAGTGGATTCACATAAACCACAGATGCAATTTGTATCAAGATGAGATTATATTTCACTTTCTTTTGTGCAATAAAACAACAATAACAATTTATATCACAAAAAGTCGAGTCACATTTATCATTCTTGCATATATTTCTCTGCTACTACCAATTGTGCTTGTCATGAGGATCTCGAATCTTTAAGGACTCTATGAACTTCACACCTTCGTGAAAAGGCTCGTCAATAATTTTAGGATCACTGCTGAGATTTATGTACTTGAAGATTTTGTCTTTTGGATTCGCAGTTGGCCATTCTACTCCGTTAAACTTTAGCGGTGACCTTAATGATAAAGCAAACACACACATTATTCAGCAAAGTCTTTAAACTTTAAATTAATAGCGGTGGCCATGCAAAAATACCAACACTTACTTGCTCTGAGCAAAGTCGACGAAAGAACTAACGAAGGCATTTGAAAAGTTGTAATCACCGGAACGTGGTCTAATATCTGTAATTAGACTGAAACTCCAAAGCTGTAAAATATCTTCAGCGTGACACGCGCCAAACTTCTTTGGATCCTTCGACCTCCATATGAACTTGTCTGCGTAATAAGATGCGACTCCCCCGGCGATGTTTAACTCCCAAGGGTACCACTCCTTGGGCTTCGCAGCTCTTATCAGGGAATAAACCGACGGGAGTGTCGAAGAGAGGTAAGTGTAGTAGTAGAGATAAGTAGGAACATGCTTAGCGTGGTACTTGGCCACCCGATAATTCGGCTCGAAGAAGATTCCATCCGAAAGCATTCTCGTGAGAGACATGAGATCTGAGGAAGGACTCATTGATGAGTTCATATAGTACTCTCGAAGTTTGTCGGAAACTTCAGTTCTATTTGGGTCGTAGTGCATCAACACGGGAACATGGGTGTCCCATTTCGTATCAAGTTCATCGAGTATGTGAGAATAAGACTCTAGTCCTGTCAATGTAAAGTTTTAATTAATGCGACCACTATGTAATGTCATTAGTGTGCCTGGATTTCATTATTATTATCTGCATGCCATATAAGTATGAAATTGGTTTGTAAGCATACGAGCAGTTTTGAGTCCTCCTTCGCCAGCATTAACGCCAAAGATAACCGGTATTTTAGCAAAGTCCCCTCTCTCCAGCATATCAAATGGGTTCTCAGCTAGAAACGTGTCTTCCCTTTGAACAGCTTCTACTGATCCAGGAAAGAAGTCATCTTGAGTGTGAACTGGAGACTGTAATTTCAAATTTTGTTTTCACAGGATGATCATGAGTCATCTTTTTATCATCGCCAACAAGATTGCGATCGTGGGGAAATGCGAGTCCCGAGAGGAAATTCACACACACACGTGGGATGACTGACGCTGTAGATAGACTTACCATGACAGTGACGTGAGGCTTCACAACATCCTTCCCGTCCATTTTTTTCAAGCATTGTACCAGTACTGTTGTGTTATCCGTCGGGCAATTGACAAGCTTTCCAAAGCGCAAAGCTTGGTTTTGCGGACTTCTTGTTAGTGCCCAAGGACAAGCTACATTCCCAGACTGCATTATCGCTCGCTGGAACAGGCCTGACCAAGATTAATGATTGGTAATTTTATAAAGTAAAGTAGTTATTAGTAGTTTGTGTTGTACTAATTGTGAGAACTTCTTTCTACCTCGTGATAATGGGGAAATTACATGATAATGAACTGAAGCTCCCCCTAATAATAAGGAATCATTACACATGTGTCAGATATTATACATCAGCGGTCTTCTTGTTTTGCAAACTACAAATCTACATTTGTTGTGTTAAGCTTGTTAACCTGCAGATTCTCCGAACAAAGTAACTTTGGATTTGTCCCCACCGAAGTTCTCAATATTCTGGTGAATCCATCTCAACGCCATGTTTTGATCCTTCAATCCCATGTTACCTAAAAAAGACATATATGGCTAAATGTATGAGCTAATTACTCAACCTGTCAATCAATTTTTATAGACACACAAACGAACCTCTTATTAACTCATCTCCAGTGTTGAGAAAACCAAGGGAAGCTGCGAATACATTCACAAATGAAGCATAAAAACATAATAATTGCATACATTTTTGAGTTATTTGTAAAGTTTTCCTCATTGTGAATGTGTGTGACGTGTGTGTATGTAATGTAATTTCATAATATGAATGAGAGTACAAGAATTTACCCAGTCTGTAATTAAAGGTGACTACTACTACATCGTGGTCCATGAAATATTTAGGATCGAACTGCATCGACTCTCCTGCTCAGTTATCATACATTCTTTAATAATAGTTTCCACTAAAACTTATCCATATCTGATACCGTTCAAAAGAAATGTGTCTAACCTCCTGTGAATCCTCCTCCATGAATATACGCTAATACTGGCATGCGTGATGTAATCTGGCAGGTAGGAATGTGAGAAAAATAATTAGTCTCTCTGTCTATACAAGATTTACAATATAAATATAGGTATGGATTGAGATATATATCATTGCGGCCGTACATTTGGTGTGAATACATTGAGGTACAAGCAGTCTTCTTCTCCGACTACGGTACCTTTGACTAGAGCGTCGAATTGGAGACATGCAGAACTCCATTTGGAAACGTCGCGAACTCCTTCCCAAGTGTCAGGAGGCTCTGGAGCCTGCAAATTCCAATACAACCACCTTAAACTGCGCATCTTGTATATCTGCAATTCCCATCTTCAAACTTATTGCAAGTAAATTGTCTTTTTGAAGCAGACTCACCTCAAATCTCAATTCATTTAAGGGAGGCTTAGCAAACGGAATGGCTCTGAATGCGAAGAACTGATTTCCGTCTCTGCTGGATGAGACAATTCCTTGCACTTTACCACTGTGAGTGTTCACAACCGGAGACTTGGAGTGGTATATGTTGAGACTGGACAGAACAATGTACCACATGGGAAGAGAGGCTGGTAGCATGATTCTGCTGCTGCTGGTGCTCTTAATAGCTTGTAGTCCTGGAGAAGAACCAGAAGAAGAAGTGAGACAGCCGTAAGCTTCGAAGATCAAGTCACCGAGAGGTAAATTGTGCGACGAGTAGAAGTAGATTAATACTGCAACAAGGCCAATTAACAGAGGTGCTTTCCAAGACACTGCCATGTTAATGAGAGATTTCTTTATTCGTTCTGCTAGAGGTGCTCTTATTATGAAATATGTGTCTGCCTTTGACAGATGTGTAAAAAGTAGATTGTTGTTATGAGTTGGAGGGTACGCTACTTTTATTTCGTTTCTTTCATGCTTTAGCTCTTTTTGCATGAAAGTCAGTAAAGAACGATTATTGACTAGTTCCAAGTGTTTGTACTCTCTGTTCTTGATTGACGAATGAATCAACCTGCTGGACTGGACTCAGAGGTTTGTTGTCTGCTTCCAACACTGAATACTACGAATGTAACTCAGATATTGAATGCATAGTCATATGATATGTGTCGATTACTTATTACGAGAAGTCTTTTTTGATGCAACACCACTCGTCATATCAGCTGCGTGAGTTAAGAGCGAGTTAGTGTGAAAAATACCCTTGACTTTGGACGAAGAAGTTCCCATTTAAGTAAAAAGTACATCTACACATATTACGATATTACCTAGCCTTGAACCACTCAACACATACACGTACGTATATGTATCATCATCATCATCGTATATGCAGACCACCACTGATAATCCTCCTGTAGTGTATGTGCTTCTCATTCTCTAATAACAATTATTTTTTTCGACAAGCATAACAATTTTTTCCACGTTAAAAACTTTTGAGACGTGTAATAATGATAAGCAAAAGGAGGGGAAGCAGGAGCTGTCCATTTAGTCATAGCCAACGAAGTTCACGTGAAATGCAAAGCCCTAGCAAAGAGTTTGTGTAAAGTTCATGCAGAATTCTCATAAACAGGAAATGCTGAAAGGCACTTTAGCAGTTGCTTTTTATATTGTTAATGCTCCTGGTTCGTGTGAAATTGTCACCTGTGGCCTATTTATTTAATAACAATCATTACACGGATGAGGACTATGCACCGGTTTTGATACAGAGGAGTTGAGATTCGCCACAAAGTCATTTAACGAGGAGGAAGTGTGAATAATGAGACTTGAGGAATAACTATATGAAATAACAAATCTCGTGAAATAAACGAGTTTGACCCTCCGCTTTACTGTCGCAATCTTCATTTTTATTTACTGGATTTTATAATATTTTGTGCTGTGGCATTTTGAAACCTACTCGCATGTTCAGCGATTTCGATAGTAAACTTCTCGTTCCCCGAACTCCACTTCCGTTAAATGTAAAGCTCTCCCTTCAAAGTCATTTTAGCATTTCCAGCCAGTTGGACTCTGTCTCCGAGAAGAGTGCAAGTGATGTCTCCACCTCGCTTAGAATGCTGTCTTGCGAACAATTGTCCTTTGGCGAGGAGTTCCCTAGTCCAGTAAGGCGTGAGGACAGTATGGGCAAGTCCAGTGACAGGGTCTTCATCAATTCCTTCCCAGGGAGCGAAGAATCTCGAATAGAAATCGGGAGTTCCACTTTCCCCACTGCCGCCCCTCACGGTGACAATGATGTCTCTGATGAATCCATTTGTGTCGATATCCAAGAGTGATTGGTATTTTGGTTTCACAGCTCCAAGTCCACTAGGTCCGAGGTTATCTTTTAGCCTCAAGAGTAATATTTTTGTTCCTGGAGAGTACTGGACATCTTGAAGGTCTTTAGGGTCACAACCGACTGTCTGCATGATCATGTCCTTGGCCCATGGATGCTCTCCAATGTTCAATGAATGAGTTGGGTTCGATGGGAAGTTCAAGGTTATCTTTTCATCGTCTGATAATGAAGCTCCGAGCTTTCCCCTGTACTTGGATTCGAAACTTATCGTCTTCTTTGGAGTGTTATGGAGTTCAGTGGAAAACAAAACTTTCGCTGAGGCTACAGTTGCATGGCCGCAAAGAGGAACTTCGTTTTCAGGAGTGAACCATCGTAAGGTCCGTCGTTCCACGGACGAATCTGGAGCTCCCGAGAGTTTGTCTCCTTTCGTCCATCCGTGAGACACAAATGCTGTTTCACTCAAGTTCATCTCGGTCGCTATTTTCTGCTTTTCCCCATCGGTTATGTCATCCTGAATAAAACAGATTCTCCTGGTTCTTTATGGCGTTATTACCAATGAAGAGTTTTATTTTCGAAACTTTTGACTCACGTCGTATTGGAGGAGACACACTCCTGCTGAATTCCCAGTGAAAGAATCGTTGCTTCCAGTAGTGAAAGCGTCCACGACATAAATCGGAAGAATCATTTTCCAAACACAGCTCGAGAGTTTATAGATCAATATAAGCTCAGGTGTTTGAAGCAAGTTGACTAAAAAAACCCAACTGCGGGCTACTATAGGTTAGGTTGGCAGCAGGAGATGTGGATTCAGATTATGCTAACAAGTATTATAAGCAGTGAAGCTGTGTACAAATAGGTTAGTACTAGTCGAGTGACAGAAATATATGCACAAACAAGCCAGCAAAAGTGTATTTAGTGGGAGATGTCTTTGCCAAGGCTAAAACCACTTTAGAGAGACTCACATGAGATCACTTCGGTTCCACGTTATTTAATTGATTGATTACAGATTTATGCCAGCCGTTCCAATCTCACAAGTTGTTCTTTGCCAATTAAACATGACTCAATAATGTTTATCTAATGCACAAACGAGAAATAAATGTATATAATCTATTTAACAAGAAGAAATATTCGTGCTCCATTTATTAAGCCAGATACTAATAATGATAGATGGTTTGTCTCTTTTAATTGCAGCATTTGTAGCATACTTGGAACAGTGCACCCTCCACCAGTTCCACCCGACCCAAACCTTCTATTATTCCTATCGACGCAAATTGTCGATCTGTGAGGCCATCGTAATCATTGTTGTAGTTTATGTACTCAAACTCATCATTACTCGTTGTTAGCTCCTCGTTGAAAACTTTCAGTAGAAGAAATTGTACTGCGTCCCCTTTGCCGCAGTCCAACCCCACCACCACGCTTTATCACGCATTTTTGAAGCCTGGCAATTAAGACAATAACGAAGCTGACCAACTAATACTCGTCCACAATGTCCTGTCTCCTGAAACACAGTTTGCTAATGCTGCAATAGTATAAATGGCAATAAATGAATCCAGAATGGCTGTGAAGGGTCCTACTGAAATTATGCACAGGAGCTGCGCTGACGAGAGTCCTCATGAGCGTTAGCGTGGCTCCGTGTTAAGGATTGCAGGCAAGTTCACGTGTCTATGCAATGCCTATGAATTAATGCTCTCGGTATTGAGCGGGAAGGGGGGTTAGCGTATGGGCTGGGTG
>Ga0194135_10002223_pt1 | contig 11748 bp, 7 predicted proteins | sample LitLau_LLRF_2013_FD_134024 | JGI IMG/M metagenome (GOLD analysis project Ga0194135, IMG submission 134024) | Freshwater sediment microbial communities in response to fracking from North America - Little Laurel Run_MetaG_LLRF_2013 (version 2) | ecosystem: Environmental > Aquatic > Freshwater >... | reverse complement strand
GCAAGGAGTCCATCTCTTCTTTTCCAAATACTTCTAAGCTAAAGATACGCAATTGTATATGTTTCACAAATTCCTACTGTCGAAAATGTTAGTGGGAGTGTTTTTTTAAATAAAGCAAAATTTTGGTTCACTGGTACATCTTAATTTTGCTTGAAGAGTTTAATTTAATCTTTATGATTTCGAATATTTTTTATCTACCTAGTTTAATTCTGTAGAGTATGAAATTAGTTTGCCCTAAAACTGCAACTCACTTGCACAATATGTCTGCTGGTTTGAACGACGCTCTTAAAGTTCTCACACAAGTATGCTTTACACCTAGGATATCTAAAGCTCCACACAGAAAAGAATAGAATATAAATTAGGGATTTGAATCAACTGGCAAATTTTAATCCACTCACGAAAGGCAGCATATTTGGATTTTACATTCATTTTGAAAAAAAAACATTTTCGTACACATTTTGTGCTCGATGTAGCTAAGATCAATAAAATGTATACAACTTTGGGCATTCATACTTCCTCAATGACAACGTTATAATGAAACCAGCGTTTTAAACGTGAAGATACAGTTTGCAATCAAATTGTCTGTTAGTTAGGCAAACATAGAGAATGAAAACTTCTACCAATTTTTTACAAAATTACACTTCCAAAAATAGTCATTTTAATATTCATTTAAACATTTCCACCTCCACAGTTCCTCAATAGTCCGGCAAGAAATTTCAAAGCATAGCTTTAAATACTACAAGAACATAACGAAAGACTCGTTAGAAATCTATGATTTAGTATACACTTCAACCTGTCGTATTAGATTTTGTAAAATCAGTTTGAAAGCTACAGCTTCATATAGTGAAATATTATACGGTAAGGCATGGGTGAATGGGAGAATATGTCCACCAAATTGACGCTGCTTCCAAAAAAATAGGCCAAACATTAAGCCCTCAGTATTACGAATAAGGAAGCTGTGCAAAATGTCAATCTCGACCTATAACATATTAGGTAATTTGTTCTTGCAAAACAAATAAAGCTACAAGCTGTATGTTTGTGTCAAATGAAACTTTACGAGGTAAAAGGCTTTCCGAAGTAAGGTAACTTTAAGCTACGATTTTACAAAGCACGTTAACAGGTGTTTAGGCAGACCTGGGCCATTGGGTACACAATTTACTAAATGAACCTGAACTGATACTACGTTTCATGAAATAGTTGACCAATGCTCTGTAAGCTGAGAGTGTCAAAATATATTATTTCTGTTTGAAATATATACTTGGTGAGATCAAAGTTTGGCAGTATTATTCACAAAGTGATTTTAACCATTAAATAATATTTATTAGAATTAGTAAGGAACTTATATTGTATGGTGGAATTGAGCAAACATAGTACATCTTGTTAATATTCCTTGCATATTGTATGCTAAATCAAAATTTTTGAAGCGTCATAATAAGTTAACGAAAACTAGTTTATGCAAGCAGTTTAGTGATAGGGAGAAAAACTGTCAAACATACCTAACAACTTTTAAATATAACGTCATACAAAGAACATACGTGAGCAAAAATTTTTTTCTTGTTAATGAAAAAACCATCGTTTTATTTCTTTACCAAAATATAGTTTAATGAATTAAGTGACTTTTCCTCAGAGAAGGAGAGATTCTTGATTTAAAAATTACTGTAATTGGTTTCAAACCTGCGAAAACCAGTTTTAAGTAAAATTACGCAGCACTGCTGACTTTTCATATATATATTTTAAATCAGTACTACGCTGCAAAGCTTTTTGAATTTCAGTTGAAGGTATATTCAAGCAAGTTTAAATAGCTTAGCTTAGAAAAATTTACGGAAATCAATTTGAAGCATTTGTTTGATCAGCTTTCCTAGTTTCTGACTAAAACATCGATAGTTAAAGATCTGTAATGATCTTCTCCAACATTCTATCTCCAAATTCAAGAATTTAATGCAAAGGCGTCATAAAAAACAGCAAACGTACTTCATATCGCCAGTATTTGTTAGCTGTCATCGGTTTTGTGTCAAGAAGTGGAGAAGAGTTTCAATTGACCCAATTACTTTTATGGTTTGTCGTTTTTCTTTCTTCAAAATCAGGTATCCAAATTTGTTGTCTTATTCGCATAATATTCACAATAGTCATTAAAGGTGGAATTTAATTTTTCGCACTCATTAACTTCAACAAGAGTTTTCAAGTAAAAAGTGTCTGCCTATTGAATACGAAGTTATAGCTTCGTGTATTTTATGCTATTTTCTTTAAAAATTTGGGTAATAATGAATCGCAATTTTAAGCATAACTTTCGCGGTGTGCCTGTCACAGTTTAGCGGTATTTGCTAGGCTCAAATTTAATAGTTAAAAAAATGAGGAAGTAGTATTAATTATTACTTGTTTCAGTCTTTTTGGAGTTTCTGTTTTTTCGAAGCTGGAGAGAAGTGACATGAGGTGATAATAAATGACCTAATGTTTTGCATTTTGTCTCAAACTGATAGCATATCATCTTTGCGTAATAACCGTATAGTTTGTGAATTCGTGTACTTGTGATCCAAATCTAAGAGACTTAATCCAAGTTTAACAATGATGAGTTTGTTATTTATTTTATAAACTTTGTTTCATAAGTTATAAACTTTATCGACTGAAGAAGCTTTTCAATTGAGTAAACAGAAATCCTTTGAGCTTACTAAGCATAAATGATAAAAACGGGCTTTTAGCGTAAACTGATTTAGAATTTAAAAGAATTCCATGCTTTAAATTGTTTCAGATGTTACAAAGTTTAGTTAATTTCAACACTAATTCACACAGTAGTAGTTACATTAAATTCGAAATGACTTCCTCTGCAAGTTGTTATGTTTTTGTGTCATAGATACAAAAAATATTTTGCGTAATGTTATAAATTTATTAATCGGTTTGCGACATCCATATAGTAAAACTGAAGCAAGTTTTGAAGATCTATTTAAGGAAAAATTTACATAACCCAGGTTTTCAAAACAGGTACGCCAAGGTTTTCACTAGTGCTTTTTTACATAATCGAAATAAACAATTTTAAAGAGGCAATAGCAGCACTTATAATAAATATATTTTTTGCAAAAAAAACAGCAGCGTAAAACACATCCTGAACGGGATTTCAAACCAGGAAGAAAGAAACATCGCGTACATTATTCACGGTAATTGGTTATTGACTCTTAAACATGACATTGGGTAACAAAATTCGTGCATGAAATCAGCAGAATTTTCTAAAAATTACATTGTCATTGAAAAGGCTAAAGCGACAATGAAGCAGCTGACCCCTAAGGATCCTTTTGATTTCTGGCAATGCAGCGCAAAACTTGTTGACGATGAAAATGAATTAGCTGTAGCAGAATCGGAAGATGAATACAACGCCGTGGATCCTTTAGAAGAAGAACTTGTTTGGGAAGAAACTGCAGACAGGAATCGCGTGGGGCCTTTCGAAGGAATTTTTAATGGACTGGCAGTTTCCGTATCAATCAAAAATTTAATTCATCAACTTCCCGTTGTCATAATAAAAGAAGATGCAAACGGCTTCAGTATTATGTAAGAGAGCTAAGCAATATAGATAATCTTGGTATCATCTAAATATACCACCACCATTGCCTTGTGCCTTTAGCTCGCCGTATGACCACCCGGAAGAGTACACAAAAAGCGGGTACGCCGTTCGTGATGAAGATATACAAGAAGAACGAACATTTGATGAAATTCGGCTTAGTGGTTCTCCTGCAGAAAGGTATTTTAGCGAATGAAAATAGTATTGCAATCCAATTGTAAATAAATCATTTTAATTTCATTTTTTAAGGGCAACGAGTGAATATTTTGCACGCAATCAGATGAATGGAACCCAACTCGTGTGTCGTGTCTGTCATAGCCGGTTTTTGTACTGGAAAACTGCTTTCCGGCACTATCGAATCTGTCATCTGGAAAGAGAGATTGATTAAATGAATCTAAGTTCTTCATTAAATATGAATGATTGATTAATGAAGTGTTAATGACTAACGAGTTTGAAACGCAATATTTGTTTTTAGATTCTTATCAATTCAATGCTAAGGACTTAAATGTACTTATTATAAACCATAATATTTTATATTTAAAATAAGCAATTGTAATTTAAGCTAAATGCGCCAAGATGCTTTTGTGGTAAAATTACAGAACTCTAATAAAATAGAAAAACACATACGCCAGTGTTTAATGTATGGGTGATTCCAGAAAAAAATGTTCGTAAGACATACAGAAACGGCTTAATTTCCAACTTCAACCGTACTCTACAGTATTCTCATTTGTTCAAATCGAGAAGAAAGCGCTGTGTTGAATAAGTTTCAAATTTGTTAATTGAGAGTTGGCACAAGCCTAGAAATTTGAAATGTAGTCTGCGATTTTGAAAATAACTGTGAATTAAACTGGCCGTTTACGCTATTTCTTTGCTTGAAAAATTCATGTTGTATACTTTCAATGTTCTTGTTATAGTGTAATATTGAGTTAATTTCGGAAATAAATGCATATTTAACTCCACAACTTACTCATTGCAAATAGTGTCTAAACGGTTTAAGGAAGTTTATTCATGATAACATTTTTTGATATTAATCTCTTTTTTGATATCAGGCTGAACAAAATTAAGCTTACATGTCCATTCAACACCCTCAATAAGCTTCACCAATAACATTTTATATAAAACACCTATAGTCCAATGAATGACTGTTGAATGAATGAAGTCATGTCGAGTGTCTTTGCCCAACAAAAACCTTGAAATAAATCCATAACTGTCGGTACCTTGTTTTGCACACCTCATCTTATGATTAATTCGTTATGTTTTACATAAATGGCAGTAAATTAATATACAATTTTCAATTTATACGTTGTTCAAAAATAAACAATTCCTACCAATTGAATTCCCATTGTCTTCATCTGAACACGTGAACGGTGATATAAAATTCCAGCAGGATTTTTATTAGAGTCCAGGTTTTGGAAACATAAGCTTGCTTCTGATGCATTTCGACCATTCTTTTTCTTCCATCTATTTCAGAACGCTTTTTAGATGTTCAAAATTTACTTCAATTATACTGCAATTTACGCATGCAAGAAATGTGGACAATTCTTTTCAGCTGTTTTATTGCAAGTTTAATTTTAAATCACAATGCAATACTTGTTCCTAATTATATTTATTAACGTGAGGAAACATGTCACGGGCGAAGATTGATGGGAGGCATTGATAGCAGGAAGTTGCACTCAAATCTCTTTCCGAACAGTATGCATGCGGTGGCTCGAACAACAACCACACGTACGTTGGTTGGTAAATTTCTTCAGTGATGTTTTTTTATATTTTCTTCAATAAAAAAACAATCATTATTGTCGCAATTATAAAAAAAGTCCATTCTAAAGATGAATACCGCAACGAAAAACTTTGTGCTATGAAATTTTTACATCTGCCATGTGTAATTCATGTAACTGCAATGAGAAATCTAAAGCTTGAATATAAATATTTTCATTTCTTCAAGCTGAAATATACGAGCGACAGGCAACAGCGAATTTCAATTCTGTACTTTGAATGCAGATTTGTAAAAGTCAAAGCTTATAACACATATTTACCATAGAGCTGATATCGGTTCAAACGGCTGTTTCCGCGTTTCACTCTTGAAGGTATAAATCTGAAAAAACTTCTTAGGCGTTCCGTTGTAAGACGAATACACATCTGGTTTCATGCTGGGTACAAGACTTCTGTATTTGAATCATGGTGGATGAGTTACCATAGATTAAAGATGAAAACTAAATAAAACAGTATTCAGCACAAAAAACTGTGTCGAAACAATGTTCAATTTTGAAAATAGATACAATGTGTTTACTTTTTATTTTACACAAATAAACTTATTCCTGATAAAAGGTTGTGTAAGACCTGAAGACAGTTGGAATCAACCGAAGATAATGTAATTCTTTGACCTTAGTTAGCATAAACCTCATGGAAAAAGGCGTTTACAGCTAATTTGTTTTTTGATATTTTTGTAATTGGGTAAAACAATCCTCAGGCATCATATCAGACCCCAAAAATCATCGGCAGGAAAACATGTGGCTAAAGAGCAGTTTTCTTTAAGCAACAAAAATAAACAACTATTTTCGCGTTTCGTTGTTTATTGCTTTAAATATTAATTTAAAGCTACAAACAACGTGTCATCCTAGCTTTGAATCTTTTTGAAATATATACTGTCTTAGAACGGCAAAGTTACACGTTTGTTTTCAGTACAAATAGCCGTGTTTGCTACCCAAGTGTATAATTTAAATATATGAGTGTAATTTGTATGAATCATGTCAGAGCTCATGTTGCGAAGGCCTACTTTTCACTAGTCCGTGCTTGGCTGGTCGTACGTGCAGAACATCGCGCGTAGTAATAACAGGCTTGTGATAGACAATAATCTAGGTAAGATAAATTTTGAAGTCTTTTAAACATTCCATTCTGAAGTTCAAAATTTGTGTACTAATAAGTTAAATGTAAATTGAAATTGGCCTCATTTAGAAGGCTTTATTTACTTCTTTTTTGGCTTCTGATATATAGCCCTTTTAACTGAAAGACAAATTCTTCGTGCAGTTGTTGATCCACACGACATGGATCCCCTTTCTGAAGAAGGCGATGCGTCTGGTTGGAGTTTTCGTTTCGACCAACTTCCTAGCGATGTAAGAACTTGAAAGTTTATTATAGTTTTCTGACAACTAATTTATTGAATAGTCACAAGTAAAATGGAATGAGTGCTCTTCAAACTGATACGTTCCTAATTCTTATAAGTATTTTGCACAGGGTTTTAAGTAACCTAGTGGTGGAAATTAGATTCAGCATGCAGTTTAGTGAAATAGTTGGGTTCCACTTTAGGGTTGTTTCAGTGATTGCTTGAATTTTAAATAATTTACAGATAAGCCTCACTCATTAACATGGATAACTTTATTTTCGTAATTAAACCGAATAAGATTGCTTTTTCTTAATTCTGTGTTTAAAATGCATTAAGTGCTGCAGAGCTTGATTAGTAATTTTCGAAAGTTTTTGCACATATTTGTTTAAGCATCGTTGTTTGCTTAGAATCTTTATTTTCTTGCAGATAAGAGAGATCATATTTGACTTCGTTGGCATGCAAAGTCTCAAACAGCTGCGACTCTCAGGGAGCCATACAATTTTGCTCCTGGTTGATCAATTTCTAACTGGGAAAAAGTCTTGTAAAAAAACGAAGCTTGAAATACTAGAAAGCGAGAAAGCAAAGAAACTCTCTTCTGAACCTACAAAATTTTCGCATTCCAAACTTATTGTGGATATACTTGATCGTGATGAAATGAAAAAATTTTACCATTCGGATTTAAACGCCTATCTCTTTCGTCACGCAGGAAATGTCAAAAAAATTGAGTGCTCGTGGTTTTTTGGATTCTCGCAAGCTAATGAACATAGTTTTTTCAGTGCTTTTGAAAATTTGGAATCTTTCAAGGTCGACAGAGCCTTTGATTTCATAAATGTTGATGCTCAACCCAAATTGACTCCAAGTGGAATTCTGAACTTAAGAAGCATTGCGATTCCTTGGTTTGAAGGAATTGAGTCGCTTGGGATTTTTAACAACGCAACGTTCATGCCAGAAAAAATCAAAGTTAGTGATATTACCGATAGAAAGATTTGCAGTTTTTTTTCAACGATAAATTGTCATTTGAAAATGAGGCAGAATAGCCCAAAGAAGCTGAAAGTACTTCAAATTGCTGAGCGAGGACTTGAAACTGCAATCATGATTCCAGCTGGTTTACTCATGCAATTCGTTTGTCAAGTTACTACATGCAGCACACTTATAAAGGGAATGTCAGAATGTCTACTAAAACAAATTGAGCCGGTCGTTGATCGAAAGTTGTTTGCTGATTTTTTAAAATGTCAGAAGACAATATACGGGTTTCATCCTCTGATGAGAACAATTTCTTTGGATCAATTGCAAACTATTATCATCAAGAATTCTAGAATGACAATCCGCGATGAGCGGTGGCAAATAGAACTCCCTGGAAACCAATTTCGTAACTTACAAGATCTGGAAATCAGAATTGTACTTGAATTCGAAGTATTAAGTGGAGATAGAAACCCCGAGCTGTGTGCAGTTCAAAATTTGCTCACCTGTCTTCTAGATTCAAATACGACGAACTTACAAAATTTAAGCATCAAAATTACAATGCCTTATTGGTATCCGCTTCATTTACCACTCGAACACTACGTCATCAATTTTAAACAGCTCCAGATTCTAGATTTAAATGCTGATTTAAGTGCGATACAAATCAAACTCATATTTAAAGGCCTGAGGTGTTCGTCCATTTCCTGTATTTCGTTGTCCAGGTGCCATGTTACCGACGAAGCATTCAGAAACGATTCAGATTCTCAATCTTATTTTTTGGAACTTAAAAGTAAGAATTAAAATCATTAGGATTGTAAAGCGTGGTACTTATCGTGTTTTTTTTCGTAGATTTGGATTCGTTTTCATTATGCTCCTACAATCCGGTTTCTCAACAGTTCTTCACAAACAACACTTTAATAGAAGTATTTGCTCGGAGTCGTCTTAAAAAGTTGTGCTTAGAAGGGATCTTCCCTGCAGTAAGATTCTTTCCTGTTTCTAAAATTGTTAATTCTAAAAACAAGAAAAACTGGTAATTGTAACGAAACGGATGTTTTCATAGGTAACAGCTGACGGTGTACGATTCCTGAGTTATGGTGAAAATCTATCAAAAAATCTTCTTTTATTTGAGTTGAAGCTAACCGACAAGTCATCCTCTATGACGGAAGCGCTAAACCGTCTACGCATTATTTGTGCAAACAATTTTCGAAAAATCTTAGAGGGAGAAATTTGTTATGATAACCAATAGAATTTATCAAAGGAACCCTTGTATTTGTAGTAAGCAAATTCAATTGCTACTTTTGAAGAAGTTAACTTCAGCTTTAAATATAAGTTGTACACTTCCAATTACCAATTGGTCAAAAACAGAATAGTATGAGCAAATTACGATCTGTAATATTTTACGTTTTGCAGCCGGCAGAATGAGGCTGCGGAATTTTAAAATTACAATATTACATGGGCACATAGAACTGTAAATAAAAACCAAAGCAATTTGCTTTTGTGTAAATGGCTAATGATTACTGTAGAAAATATTTGAAATGAAATTGTTTTTTGCTGTGACAAATAAGAACTTGTAAGAAAGTTTGACGAACTGAATGATAGAAAATACCCAAGCATTATTTTGAATTGAGGAAAAAACCTTGCTACTAAAAGACTACTTTAAAACTGAAAGATTTTCATTAACCTTAAGATCCCTCTTGGTCACGCATTTCAACTTCTTCTTGTAGAAAATTGCTAACTTAACAATTGTGTGAACGCATAAATTAATAATGATAATAAATTATCTACATATGAATTTCATGCATTGGCAACTATTTCGCAGATTATTTTCAATCATGTCTGACATTTTTAATCACTTAAGTTTTAAGACACATATTTATAAGTTAAAAATCGGTTAGGGAAAAAATTGAAGAGGAAGCACAATAAAAGACCGGAATAAGTGTTCATTTCATTGAAACCGTAATTCCTTATCAAAGTATATCAACGGGCAGTAAGTTCTGTTGTCTTTTTCATTAGGGATGCTGCAAAATATTCATCTATACAGCTATGCTAACAATCAACAACCAAGACGAGCGTTCGAGTGTTAATGGGTTTCAAAAGATACGGTTCCATTCCGACGGGTGCGCCAGTTGAAAGCCTTAGATTAGTCTAACCTAGTCACAGATGTTAACCTTCCTTGACCAACGTTAGTTTAGCAGCAAATAGTTAAAATAATGAAATTAACAACATTGCGTACTTGCATTATTTATTGTTAGTAGAAGGTTGCCTAACGGCTGTTGGTATAATTTGAAGATATCTTCAACCTTCATATCTTTCAAATCGGTCTTGATTAATATAGAAATAATGAAAATAAAACATTCCTTATATATGCACAAATGTTTGAACACAAGATGAAATGCATATTTAAAATACAATCCGCTTGTATTGGTTTAAAGTGAACATATTTTTACCTATCATAAGATTTGAGTTGGTAAAGTTGAAAATAAAGGTCACACTAAATTTCTCATGTTTTTGCGTTGACAATTACACGTTTCGTTTTCGAATCCATTTTTCTAGCATTATGAATCCTCTTCAGAGAGAAATATAGATTTGATGGGAACAATCTCGAGCAATTTTATTCTTTCAAATGTAAATCCAATAAAGCTCCATCTCAACGAACGGCAATTTATTAAAATCAAATGTTGTTGTGTAGTGGTTAAGGATTTGAAGTCGCTTAAACTCATTTGAGATATTGTTTGAAAAAAACGTCAAATGCAAAAGACCGTGGCAGGGAAGCGATTTTTTGATGTTGTACTATTCGACATCTTACGGAGCCATGAAATGTCCCTGCTTGAATTCACTTGGGTTCTCAATCTAACTAAGTTGTTCGAGTTCCAGATGAGGGTCGTGTTACCCACCAAAATCTTCAGGACGATGCGTAGAACTAGGATCTGAAGACCTTTCCATGTTGAAATGAAGTAAGCCCTTGCAGGGTCCAGAGCCATTTGCATTAGTATAGTAGGAAGTTCAAAGGGAGGATCCCTTCCAGCAGTTCTTCCTTACCTCACGCGAATTAAATGGGGACTAAGAAAGGTTTATCTCTCCGAGCCCTCAATTATTCCAATGAAATACTTTCCGAGTAAGTTATTATGGAGTTTCGGTAATGATAATTTGCCTTCCTCGTTTTACAGCAGTACAAGATTTTCTATTAAGTTTGAGTGTTTTTTGCAGAACTTCCTCTGTCAAAGCTTCTCGTAAGACTCAAATTGAATTACACATCAAATAGTAATACGGATGATTTTTTTAAGAAACTTGAGGCAAAAGTTGAAGGGAATGAAATCAAGTACCCAGAGGAGTATTTCCATTGTATGAAGCAATTCCTTGGGTGCGCTCCCTGAAATTAATTGTATCCTGCGAATTATTCATACCATTATTTATTGTAATAAATTTGATTTAATTTTATATTCCGGAGTATAATAACACACAATAAAAAAACTAAAAGTACAGTCCTCAAATTATCAAACAATTAAAATCTTCAATCCAACCGACAAGCAATCATTAGTCAGCAACAGAATGTATATGTGGATGTTCCATAGTTTTATGGCTTAGAATAAAACTCATTATTAGTTAGATGACTCATGGATTTAGAAAATGAAGCATATTTGACATTCAGTGACAATGTCATGGATTTCGTGGAGCTGCAATAATGCCGCAAGCAAAGACTTGCAATGTATATTGATTGCCCGATTGATGTTTATATGAATTGCCAATGAAAAAGAATACCGTATTTCCCGGATTACAGCCCCATGTGGCTTTATTGTTTAAACCTCTGAAAATTGCGTGGGCAGTATTTAGGGGGGGGCTATATACCGGGGTGTGGCTTTAATATTTCAAAGCAATTTTGGTCACAGGAAAAAATCAAGTTTTTAAAGAATTTTATATAAAATTTTAGAATTTCATGTAAAATTCTAACAATTTTAACCTGAATTTCCTGAAAATAAGGATAATTTGTTGTTTACTATTGCTTTATTGCTAATTGATCACTCATATGCATAGAATATGTACTTTATGGGGCCATATTTAGAGAGGGCTATATTCAGGGGGGCTTATATACCGGGGTGTGGCTTTATTGTTTCAATTCAGCCAAACAGACAGGGCAATATTT
>Ga0194135_10002222_pt1 | contig 11748 bp, 9 predicted proteins | sample LitLau_LLRF_2013_FD_134024 | JGI IMG/M metagenome (GOLD analysis project Ga0194135, IMG submission 134024) | Freshwater sediment microbial communities in response to fracking from North America - Little Laurel Run_MetaG_LLRF_2013 (version 2) | ecosystem: Environmental > Aquatic > Freshwater >... | reverse complement strand
TTTTATTTCCTTTTAAATTAATATCACTCTTAGAGTTTCTAGACTGTTGGACAGGTGGGAGATCTTTAGCACTTTTGCTTTTGAACCTGGAGAAACAGAATAATAAATCTAATTTGAATCTTGAATCTTGAATCATATATCATAGTGCCGAAGAATACGGTCAAAATCTCAGTGAATCCTTCAATCCCTCTGCGTAAGTTCAAACAAACGAACTGGTTCAAAAATTCACGACCAAACCACAAGATGAATCCTCGTACAAAACACTATGCACAGCTTCATCTCCAAGTCAATCTCTTGTATTCGCATGCAGAACCTTAGGAACGAAGCCATAAAGCATAAATTAGGTTAAGGCAAAAATAATTAAATTGGTTGAGCTAGGTAATATAGGGTTTTTCCCGCTACTTCGCTTAGTTGGTGCGTTGCCCCGGTGTATCGTAAAATACAGTAAAGGAGAGACCTATTCTCACCATGCAGGTAAATTAGAGACTCCAGAGTCCAGACGCATCCAAATGAGTGGGTTGATTTCCGGAGCATTCACAGGCGCGTCTCGTTCTAAGGCATACATGCTGTGTATTCCATAGTCGAGTCAGGCTGATCTTTCTGTAGAAATGGTTACAACAATTCAGTCCTCAGACTTTATTGTCCAAAGCTTTTCCTTTGAAATATTTCCCATTGATTCAGAATTTTTCGATTTCATTCAGATTTGTTGTTTGTTGAGAGTCAATTCAAAATGGTTGTTCTTCCATCTTTCCGACAATCCACTTACTATTAGAGAAGGAACCCTTCATTATGAATGTGGAAATGATCCATTAATACTAAAAAGAAATATTAACTAATGCTAGGTTCACGTGGAAACGATTGAAAATATTTTAACCTGTAGGAGTTGAAGGAGTAAAATTAAATCATATCAATACATTCGTTTGCTTTTTCTACTCAATTTATTTTTCCTACCGAAATTATGAAATGATCAAAATTACAAACAAAATTTGTCATACTCACATTAGGTGAATATACCAGAATATGAAGTTCGTGCTCAAGCATGTTTAGGTCGATGCCGTATTTCATATGCCTAGAAACGTTTTTGACCAGAATGCAATCATACACAAACAATACCTTCTCTATAATAAATAAACTCCTGTTACTTACTCTTTTCGCCAGCTGGTACAAGTAACTGGAAACCTTGTCACCCGTCTTTCTAACTAATGCAGCTAGCCTTGAATTTGCATTATTGAGCAAGATATACGGCTCATCAAATTCCTATAAATTGTGTTTGGTTTATTTAATTGTTGACGAAAATTCTGCCTCCTGTCGAGTTCCAACCAAACTTACCACTATCTTTCCTTTGTGAATGAGGCAGATGCGATCATTGTCCATCACAGTGTCCAAGCGATGAGCAACTGTTAAAACTGTGCTCTCCTTGAATTCCTCACGTATGACCCGTTGGATTAATTTATCCGTCCTAAGAAAAGCAAACAGGAAAAGTGTGCCTAACTTTCTCTAAGTAACTATTGGAATGATTATTAATAATTATTTTCATTTGGCACGTCCTGTTATTCACCCCTTACTCTGAATCTAGGTGGGCCGTGGCTTCATCCATTATTAATATTCTATTCTTGGTCATAATGGCTCTTGCAAGACAAATTAATTGTTTTTCTCCTTGACTAAAATTGGATCCTCCTTCTGATACCTTGGATAAAGACACACTTCAAATTAATTAAATAATTTTGAAAAATTAAATTAGCTGGGTAAAATTAAGATGAGTATACAAAGTTAGGTGAGACAGACAGAGAGAAGTGGACGAGTGTCACGTGGAGGAATGACGTCATAGTGACGTAGCATCCGAACACACGCCTTCAATTTGGCTTTCTCGTCCTGTGTTAAAAACTCTTTTTATTTAAAAAACTATAAAACATTTTGGAAAAAAGTTCAAACAAAAAAGGTCGACCGGGTCAACCTACGTGGGATAAGGTGATTTTGGTGACCTTAATCTGAACTTTTTAACACAAATTTTGATAGGAAAACGTCCTCCATGAGAATCATATAGGCGAAACTCCTCCGCCGAGGGCCTAGTTTGTGAATAATGACGTAGCATTCGAACATTCAAAAAGCGTTACACAAGGAGCATTGAGTCTGTCTCGCCTAACTTTGTATACTCATCTTAGGTAAAATGTGAATTTACTAATGTTTCCAATCCATTCTCAATAATTCTTTTCTTCAATTGTACTTTTGTAATTGTGTCATTGTAATATTTAAACAGTCCACATGAATATCCCCCGCAGTTGGTTCCACAATTCGAAGGAGGCAGGAAATAAAAGATGATTTTCCAGCTCCTGTTCTTCCAACTATCCCAATCTTAAAATATTTGTAAAGTTTTGTGAACATTTCACACACCTTAGCATAATCGAATGTCGATGCACAGTAAATTCCTACCTTCTCCCTTGCTGCAATTGAGCAGGATATTCCATGAAGTACGGGCGGATTACTACCATACCGTAACCGGAGGTTATCAAAGCGTACGGCTCCACCAGTTGGCCAATATGGTGGAGGTATTCTCCCTGGTGTAAAAAGTAATTTTAAAAAATCAGTATGGATTGTTTTTAATTGGGTTTGCTGGCATTAGTTCAAGTGCTTTTTAGGGTTAGTTTCGCTTACACTAAGGGACGCGTAATTTAGAAATAGGTGTTTATGGCATGCATACAAATCGTTCTTAAGCATTTAGTTGAAACTAATTCATGGTTTCATTCAAAGTGAATTTGGCATGCTAATTTAGCTCCAATCCAATCCAAGAGTTTTTTTTTTATTCTTTGGAGCAATCGATTAATCTTCAACATTTTTACAACTTTTTCACTGATTTTGTAATAAGGGAGGAGGAAGGTTTGGTTTAATAATATCGGAGTGCATATGTGATGCAAAAAAAAATCACGAGGGTTACTCTCATTTAGCGTGTGGCGGTAACGAATATTTGGGACCGTGGTAAGCCATACTAACATACCAAAATAGATGTATAACCATATAGAAATACGGTCGAACATAGTAATCGAGGACCAATTAGGAGTATATGAATTGTCTAGCGAAGGGCACTATTTCTTCCTAACGGCTGACGGTAATGGCGAAGGAATTACTCCTTAAGTGAATGCATTTTTAGTACTAGTTAGTTAAAAGTAAAATTTTCGTTCTCGTCGTCCACAGAGCACGTTTCCGAAAACTTTTATTTCTCGTCACCGAAATTGCCTCACTTCCGGATTTTTAAAATCCCCCAAACTCACTTTGTCTCCAAATTGGCGGAGCCGATTTAAAAATTTTATTCGGAATTAGTCGAAGGGTTGCTGACTAAATTTCGGTTTTTTAATTAATATTTTTAAGCAATTAATTCTTACCTGGAACAGTGATTGGAGCTTCTGAATCGATTTTTGTGTTTTCTATAATCCTTTCAACGGCTACAAATTGGGTTGCCATTTCCGCGGATGCCGTCATTGCGAATGGGAACAAGTTTGTCATATTAACTATAGAGAATAGAACCAATCCAACGGTGGCACTATCTATTGAGTGTAACCAGAATTAAAGTTTTTTCTCAAAACTATCCATTTTTAGTTTATAATACTAAATTTTTACCTGCGTTAGTAAATGAAAACCAAACGACCACAACTGTGAGGTAAATTAGGTATATCCAGTCAAGCAGAAGTATTGACATTCTTCTGGTAGCAATAAATAACTAAAACGCACTTGAATGCATATCTTGAAGTGCATAGTATTTCGCGATAAAATCCTTTTCGACTTGAAAGGCTTGAATTGTAGTTAGCCCATAGGTAGTTGCATGCGAAAAAACAGGACTCCGAACTTAAAAAAAAACATTTTTGCAAATGGATGAGGTAGGCTCTGTAATAATTTAAGAAATCATAACGTAAAGTCAATGGACGTACGAATGGATTCAAGTCGTTTGAGGTTATATGTTGTAATTAGACAAGTTCTTCGTGTGAAATGCACTAGTACAATGAGAACTGCCGTAGGAATTATCATTATTGGACTCTGAAATAATGCCACGACCATTGATCCTAAAAGTTGGCTGAAGTTCTAAAGAACAGAAACATTTGAATCAGTAGAGAAGTTTTGCGTGTGACTTGGACAACCACCAAAGGCCAAAGGCGTTAGCCCTTAGTTATTAAAATCATTTGTTCCCCGGCTTGGAAGTCACGCCTTCATTCTTCAAGTTTGCATTTACTTAATAAATAATAACTGTTTTTCCATTGGTTAAACTGACTGACTCGAATTTAATCCAGTTTAGGGATACAATTCAGATATTTTAACATTGGAGAACGAGTAGACATTCGGAATGTTAACATCGATCGTTTCTCAACTTTTTCTAATAAAATTTTGATACGCATTTTGTGGTCACGTATTACTTACGGTCAAAAGGATGATGAGTAACTGTGGACAGCCTTCATCCAATGTCCCAACATCGTTGACACAAGTATTCAGAACTCTACCTATATATGTACAAATCGAATTCATAACCAGTTTCCAATTAAGTAAACGAATGATGAAGGTACGAGAAACAGTGTTACCAATAGAATTCTCCTCAAAATATCGGATGGGGGCTCTGACGATTGCCCCAATTAACTGCCTATGTAGCGCTTCGGCTGAATTTAAGCATGCACGGAAATGCAGTTGGAATTTCCCCAAAGAAGTCAAATATCCAAAAGCTATTAGTCCCGTCAAAATTGAGAAATAGAAAACTTGCTCATGCTTATACTCCTTGGACTCAATGGAAGTGGTTGTAGGGGTCTTCCAAGTTTTTAACCAATAATCAGACGCACTAAGTGCAACTTGGCTGAGAATACACATAGAAGCGAAAAATGAAATGAGGAGAACAGAGCTGCCAGCTTTGAAGTAGGTCCAGTACAAGGATAATGGGGCAACTCCCTTCAATCGCATCTCTGCCTTTGGTTTTGTAAAAGTTCCGTAATCTGCCGTTACTTCAAATTCTCCACTGTAAAGTATAAAGTAAACGTACTCTGCGTTACGAATTTTAGAATTAAAAGAACCTGGTTTCGTAACCAACCATACAATTTAGCTATTTCTACGTCATCGGCTACATAAGTCGGCTGGACGTAATTCTCATTGTTGGGTTCGTCTTGTAAATCATCCACTGTTGGTACTATTATGTCAGTTGCCTTCTCAGAACTTCTGCTGATAGAATCAACAAACTCCTCCACATTCTCTTGGCTCACATTCTCTTGTATACTTCCGTTCTGTATAACCACGATCTGATTTGCGGACTTTAAGAACTGGATCTGATGTGTCACTAAAATCACGGTTTTATGTTGAAGAAGCAGTTGAATTGCGTTCTCAAAAATACTTTTCCCAACTCTTGCGTCGACGGCACTAAGCGGATCATCCAACAGGTAAATATCGGCCTCTGCGTAAATAGCTCTAAAAAGAAATTACGTTAGTAATTGGCCTATTAAAAGTAAATATTTGTATTAGTTAGATTACTAACAGATGTAGAATGGATTTCTATAGTTTCAGAAAATATTTTTGATCTTTACAAAATAAATATTGATGAATATATTTACGGATTTTGAGCACAAGATAATAGGTTATGTTAAGAAATTTTGGAAATGCGTAAGCATTTGTTCACTACTACGTAAGTGAATAGGTCGCCTTCTGGCGGTTGACCTTACCGTGCAAGGTTAATTCTTGCTTTTTGTCCACCGCTCAAAGTAATTCCACGGTCTCCAACCAACGTAAAATCCGCAACTGGAAAAGTCTTGATGTCCTGAATGAGACAACAACTTCCCAACACGTTCCAATACCAGACACTTTTCATCTCGTTTCCAAATAGAATATTTTCACGAATACTCGCATTAAAGAGAACTGGATTTTGTGAACAATACGAAATTCTTCCAGAGACAGATACGCTTCCTATCGTTGCCGAAATTTGTTCCAGGATTCCATGCAGGACTGAACTCTATCAAAACGTAACTGCACATTATGAGTACGTAAACGTTTTGAATATTGCTCATTACTTTTCCGCCTGCAACAGGACCAATGAGGGCTACCAAGGTTCCAGGATGTATATTTAGGTTTATGTTATCCAGTATGTTAACGCCGTTCTTTTCCCAGGACGCTGTGAAACTTCGAATCTTGACACTTCCAATTCTCGGCTTGTCTGTTGTCAATAACTGGGCCGTAACCAATCGGTCCTCTTGTAATAAAAACGTCTAAAAAATAGACAGGCGAGAATCTAAGTTTCGGAAATAGAATGAAAATTTGTTTGACGACTCTGCATTATATGTGTTAGGATCCAAAGCCAATATAACAATTTTTGAAATTTCGATGTAACTCCTTGAAATGGTAACCTTTGATCTTCAAATACCAAGTTATTTCGGTTTTTTGAAAATTTTACACGAAACAGGGGGTCAAACTTCAAACCCATCAAACAAACTTTTTACTTAAGGACGACCGGTATAAACAAAGATTATTTGTGCCGTTACCCTTGAATTTAATTAATCGCGAGGTCGCTCACTCAGTTATTTAACCAGAATTCGGCATCGCTGCTCAGCTCTCCAGCTCAAATGAATTTGATTGAAAAATGAAATGGAAATCAAATTGGAGTAGGCTAGTTGCCCGTTGTCTGCTTTGGGGGAGAAAGGGATAAAAAATCCCACATTAACCTCGGAAATGAAAATGCTCAAGAATTGTGAATTGAATGCAAGTTGATGTACAGTCAGACGAGAGTAGAAAGGGGACGCAAATGATTTGACGTCTGACCTGTTACTCTGTGCATAACATCGCTCTGACGCTTCATTTCATTTCAACTCTGATTTATTTATCCTGCTTCATCGACATCAACGACACCAAAGGGCGCAAGCTGATTTCCATGCCGTCGAGCAGTCTACGCACTAGAAGAAGAACGTAAGATTCGTAGAATAATGAATGGGAGAAGTCAAGTTAAACTTGACTTCAACTTCAGTCATTCTTCCGCTGGAATTCAACTAGTGCCATCTTGGAAATGGCGTTCGCCTGTGAACAAAATTTGTTATCGGAATCGAGAATTTCGTCTTACTTTTTGCAATAGAGAAAATAAACCTCAATCAAAGTCTTACGACGGCGGCTGCTGTAATTTCTTAACGAGGTCATAGATCTTAAATCCGATACCAACGTTTGTTCACAAGCGTGTGTCGTTTCTAAAATGGTACTGTAGGTTCCTCTGCAAGATTTTGTTAAGGAGGAGTAGCAAATATAGTTTTGCAAATTTCAAGTGAATTTTGACCCAGTTTGTATAAATACACGGCGACTCAATTGTACTAAATAGTACTAGATGGTGATCGGCCATGGCCAAAGGCAAGTACTTGTCGGCTTTTGCTTACCTGGATCCGATTTAAAGTGACGAGTATCTCAGATATACCCACTACTGCGGATGGAAAGTAACTAATCACTGCTCCGCGAATGCACCCAAAAAGGCATAGTGTGGTAAATATCTGCATTAAAAAAATATAACAAAGCGTTAAAGCAATTCCAAAATTAATTTTTCTATTTTACAAGGGGGAATTTTTCAATTCTCAGTTACTTGGGAGACTGGTTTGTCTTTCAACAGCCGGCAGACTTTCTCGCGTCACAAGTTACCTTGAACAATACCCCCCCCCCCCCCTCGAATTATTCTACATCCGGTTTAGGCATCATCCACTGGTGATGGCCAGGAGCGGACACCTCAGGTGTACGAAGAAGAATGTGCAAGAGAGATTAGAATGCTTGGGTATTTTGCGGATGGTCGGCAGAGTTTACGCATCCCAACATAACTTTAGCTTGGGCTTGGAATTTGAGGATTATACATCGTAGACTCGTTTAGCGAGTCAGCGTTTACCTGAAGGCTTTCTTCTTCGCCAAACATGAACCGGTAGACAATGAAGACTCTTGGCCACTAATATCGAATGCCTCCATCGCATCATATTTGATTACGAGGAGGGTGTAAGGAGCTCCTGCTGCTGCTAAAAGCTTGGCTACATATAATTATGCTAAAATCGGCTGGATAAGTGAAGGCAGCCCAGTCGAAATTAAAAAGGACTGGATCCAAATTTTAAATACTTAAATCCTGCCTAACAGGTGAATAAGATTCTCAGCGCTAAGGGTACCAACGACGTACTAGTTTACCAAAAGTCCAAGGTCTGTCCGTTTCAATCTCTCAATTAAGATTGGTATGATGCCTGGGTTGCTTGCAAGTCAAATCGGGAAAGTCAAACAGCATTTTGTCAATGTATGGCGGGCCAAGAAAGAGCATGCAGGCACATTGCCGCAATATTGTACAAATTAGAAGCCGGTCTTGTTGGGCGAAAAACCGGTAAAACATGCACTGACAAACCTTGCACTTGCAACCAAGGACTCTCGCGAAGCGTCGTCCCCCTTCTGCTCGACAAATTGCAGCCCATGATGTACCGCGTCGTGTCATCACATACCCAAAGTCTACCCAACAGTCAAAAAGAATCGTTTCACGGAGCATGGATTTAGATGTGAGGACACCATTCGACAACTCATTGGAGACAATTAATTGACCTTGGCCCTGACATTCCCATTTATGAAAATCTTCACCCACAAGTATTTTGAAAACAAAGTTTCAGCGCAAAAGCGAGTATGGGTTCGAAAGCTCTTTTCTTTTCTTTAGGGCAAAAAAGCAGCTTCGTTTTATTTTACACCAGGGCAGTGTTAAACGAAGGACATTACCGTCGGAAGTGTTAGTATGTTCCCAGTGAAAGAGTACAGCAGCAACGTGATCAGAGTTACAATTCTGCTAGAGGCGTCTTGAAGACTTCGATTGAATCCATCGTAACGTCCTTTCGTTCGTAAAGATTTGAGCTCGCTCCTAATTACAAAATAGAGGCTCATAATTTGAATCAATTTTGATATGACATTTGCTTCATGCGTGTAGCTGCCATTACAATCTTGCTTCCGAAATGATTTCGGCGTATATTCGTTCCCACGTCAAAATTTTTACAAGCAGCATTCCTGAGATTAGTTCGTTCAGGAGGCGAACACGGTGATCCGTTTTTCGGGCAAGAATAGTTCGAATTTTCGCAAAAACTCTCCCAGTCGCCGCTGCAAAAATCAGATTCCAAAAGTAACTGCCGAAAGAAAGCAGAGTAACAGGAGGAGAGTTCATTACCGTGGAATGTTGAGATGAGGAGCAAGATGAAGATTCCTAGGAGACCTGATTTTCCAACGTATGCAAATACGCATAATCCAACTATAATCATTTGAATTGGCCCTACAATTAGGTATGGCAAAGAGGAAGACATTCCATCGAATCTATTGACATCGTTCGATATTAAATTAGTCACTTGTCCGACACTTGGATCCGCTAGAGAATATTGGCTCATCCGAAGGGCCTATTTGTCAAGTTGCAAAAGTGTTAGCAGCTTTCTCTGTGTCTGTCTGTATAAAGCACTTTACCAATGATTGAAATTCCATAACCAAATAGCTTAAACTGCTTAACGAGAAAAGTAAGGCATATCCAGAAGGAGTAAATGTTTAATTACGTATGTGAATCAAATTAATTAGTATTCGATAACGGAATGGAGAGAATTAGAAATGTGCGTGTCAAGTGTTGTCAATTTGGTCAAAGACAACTGAAAAAATTATGTTTGTACTTGTTCGAATTTTTAGAAAAAGAGTTATTCGTATGCATTTCATTGGAGTCTCAGAACTGAAAAATTCGTATGAGATCCCCTAGCACGCAAAAACCGATTTAATTATAACGCATTATATAATTATAACCGAACAACAAAACGGAAAGTAGAAAAGCCACGCAAAGGTAAGCATGCCCTCATTGTTTTATAAATTTAACTTTAGTGTAATCAGGTATTCTTCTGTAATAGCCGGGCTTATACGTTTCACTGCAATTAGGTAATCTCGTAACATTTTCGTAAATTATAATGAAGGTCACAATTATTAATTAGACTAGGCTTGCAAATAAACTATTGGTTTTTCTATTTTTGTGTCGACAATATTAATCATTCTTGGTTTTTAGTTGGCGTGGGTAGTCAGCCATTGGTAAGGCTATTCAGATTTCGGTTAGGGGAAAAAACCATTTGGATGGATACTTTCCCCGTTAGCTACTTTCAGCCTTTTTGGTTAGGCAATTTCAAACATCGGTAAGGTGCTTTAATTGGGACCCGTTAAATATTTAATTAAGTTGGCCTCACCTTTTCATATATGAGAGCAGACAGAGAAACGCGGAGTCTCATACCAAATCTTTCCGAAAAGAAAACTGAATGATGAAAAGTAATGACTTGTAAGAAGGAGCTGATGAGTAGTAGAACGACTGCGCTCATTCCAATCGAGGATGGGACCTCGTTTTCACAATATAAAATAACAAAACCAACACTCAGGGCTGCTAGAACCCTACAAATAGAAAGAAAAAATTTTAGACTCATGCAAAGAAAAAATTCAAAAACTGACTCAACACAAAATTCTTCCCAGCAAAAAATGTTCACTGTCTGTGATAAGTTCTTAGAGTAAAAATTCTGAATAGTTACCTAAACACGCATTGGGCTAAAGTAGCACTGAGTGTGGCCAGGAGAATATCCTTGGATATTGCATGGAGAACAACTCGAAATAAGCTTGGAGGGCTGGAATTCCTTTTTCTTTCTGTATCCCATGCCCTGTTAATAGTCGTAGATAGTTTGGCCGTAGTCAAATGAGGCGGGACCGCATAAATATCGTTCACTTCCAAATCATGTTTCGATCCAACACGAAAAACGGGAAACACCCAACTACACATAAAATTAAAAGTACTGTCAATATATTCGTATCAATAGATTAGTTTGGGAACCTTAAAAGTAATTGACACTCGAAGGTATTTTCAAATTTTCAAGCGAATTGCGAACGAACTAAAATTGTATCAGATATTTAAATTGAAAAAAAATTATTTCCTGATAGACTAAAAGCTTATACCACATTAATCGAACCCTTTTCCCCTTTGTTTCCAGCTTGTTATTTTCCCATATAACTGTATTATTTTGAGCTTCTGGAATGGGAAAAAGGAAACTTTGACAGTTTTTTGCTGTTAATTTGACCTTTTAGCCAATACGCTGTTTCTCGCCGTCGAAAAATATTTAAAAAATGAATGTAAAAAACAAAACTATGAGCGTGGAACATATAGCTGTTTTTAATGATGAAAATCAACTGTCATTAAGCCAAGTCTACATTTGGCAATTAAGACTTTTTAACTTAAAGAATCCGATTTTTTCAGTGGTGACGAAAGGGATGAAAGATATTATTTAAGACCAACATTGCCATTGTCAGAACTGGCCAAGTAGTGGGTGGTCAAGGAGTCGTCAGACTGGGTAATTAGGATAATAATTTTCGTCATCTCTCCGGAGCGAATGCAAGAAATGGCACAAAATTCGATATTGAATCGCATCCCACGCAATTGTGATGATTAATTGGTGCAAATTAATAAAGTAAGTTTCAAGTAAAAATGACTTACAGAAAGAAAAGCCTTGAAACCCAGGAAGCGGTCAGTTCAGGTGAATCCATAAAATTTCTTACGTGCTCGAAAATTGGTGCTTATAGGATCACGAATCACGTAAATTAGAAACGCCTGTACTGTTTGTAGCTCAAATAAATTTGACCAACGAACAGTGGCTTCGCAAGCGAACCATATTAGCAGACTAAAAAGCATTCCTTCAGAATTCATTTTACCATGAAAACTGGTTGGGGCAAGTATTACACTCATTAGCGCTTTCGGACAGT
>Ga0194135_10002221_pt1 | contig 11749 bp, 9 predicted proteins | sample LitLau_LLRF_2013_FD_134024 | JGI IMG/M metagenome (GOLD analysis project Ga0194135, IMG submission 134024) | Freshwater sediment microbial communities in response to fracking from North America - Little Laurel Run_MetaG_LLRF_2013 (version 2) | ecosystem: Environmental > Aquatic > Freshwater >... | reverse complement strand
TACTCCCCGCCCGCGCCTTTCCTTTAGGAAAGAGGGTAAGGGTAAAATGGCGTTATGCGCACCCCCACTCAACTCCTCAATCGGGAGTGTGAACTGAGCTTTGTATACCACCACATCTTATTATTACATCTCATTGAGTGATTATTATATCATTAAATTAAAATTAACAATTAACAATTAAAGGAAACCTCCGTCTTGGACGTTCTAAGTTTATTTCGTTATTAAGATATTAAACCGCCCGGTAGGGGGAGCAACGTTACGAGCCGAACACTGAACGGAAGACTTCATATTATCCTTTTCGAATTTCAGAGGTATGTCAGGATTCTAGGAATTGACAAGATGTGACTGCTGGCAAGATTATAGTTGAGGAACTCAATTATATATAACAACCCGGTAAACTTGCTTGATTCTAAGACATTTCGTCAAATTTATTGAGTAGTTTTCTAAGAAAAAATAAAATTCCGTGGGCCTATATCTATGCCTCACGAATCGATTCCTCATAAACACTTCCTCGTAGTTACGATTCCTCATACAACAGTTCTTCATCATTTCAATTTCTCATTATTTCAATTCCTCATAATTTCAATTCTTTCCAATTCCAATCCTAAAAATTCAGCCATTCAACTCTTCATTGTCTAGAATTTCATGATACAAATTCTCAGCCCGCTTGCAATAGGGAGAATTTTGGATACTACCTTCGTGACCCTTGTTAAATATTTGGAGGCGATTACTGCATGTACTTAAATATTTCCTATTTTGCAAAAAATTGATCTGGAATAAAGCAGTCTAGAAATTTGTAGCTTGCTGCTTTCTGGCTAGAAGTTATGAGGAATTTAATGTTTACGATTAATTGAATTTATGAGGTATCTTCGTATTATGGGCGACCAGCACTTGCACATATTGAACGATTTGAAATGGAATAAAAGTGAGACAAAAGACAATTGATATAAGGAAGACGATTTCTGAATAACATCTAATGCCGTTATAGAATGAATGATTTGCCCTTGACTGGTCCATTTGTATTTTGGTGAGGATGAGTGGGGTAAGGGATCGATATCTGATCTGGCCTAGTTGAGAGAGGAGAAAGGAGATGAGTATAGAAAATGAACGCATGCGAGTGGAGAAAGGAGAGAGAAAGGCGAGATCTCTGGAATTGACACACGGGGAATCCGCCCAGCCTACTTTCTCTCCTTGGAGATCTCTCCGTTTGTTCCTGCCTTCCTTCCGTACATTGGCATTGGGATTAGGTCAGAACCACTCTGCTCGTGGTGAGAGTTTGGCACTTCCCATTCCTAGTAGCATGATTTAATTTTAGTTTAATTACCATCGAATCCTGTGATTTCATATCCTAGTCAAATTCAAGCCCATACAGGACAGGGTACTTGAGCTCATCCTCCGTTTTAATTTAATTTTTATTAGCAGTAAAAAAAAACTCAGCCTTCCTCTCTTTTTGCCAATCTTTCCCTGTCCCAAATTTTCTCCCACGCCCTTTCCACTCCTCCTCCAGTTTCATTCGACTTCCGCGTCCTTCCTAATAGTAACAGTTTTAAAACCCTCAAAAATTGCCAACTCTTAACCCACGTAAGGAAGAATTAATAGAGATTGTCAGAGACTAGTAATTTTAATCCAAAACTAATTCCGTCAATCATTTTATTTAGAGGGACAACAGCAATGGTGATGAATTTAACGAACGTCATTCGTGATAAAACGTCCGGGCTCTTAGCAAGGTAGTACTTCACGTACTACCGTACTCACAATCTTCAAAGAAATTCTAATAATTCATCTTTTCCCTCTTTGGGATTTTAGTAAAGTTCAATATGAGGAGTTCAACATTAGCGAAAAACCACAACCCACGGGAAAGTAAGTCAAGAACTATTTAGAGAAAGTTTTTGAAACTTTAATAATGAAAATGATAAAATCTTGTGTGGGAAATTGGTTTAGGTCTTCTATAGGTGGAGAAGATGAGTGGCAGTCGTTCGATTCACCAACAATTGAGCGACCTCCACTCCGCCACATTGACAAGTATGTTCGGCCGGAATGTCCGTGCTGTGACTTGAGTAAACGATTTACGATTGCCATCCTTGCAAGCGTTGGTAAAGAGGAATTGCATTTTTTTTTCAATGAATCCGTTGATTTCATTGTTCAAATCAACAATAATTTAAATTGAATCCACTGAATTCATAGGATTCCTCATTTCCTTTGGTATTCGTTGTAATCTTGGGGTAGCCATTGTGGAAATGGTCCGACCCGATCCCGTGACAAAGGTAAATTAATTTGATTAATTCCATTTAAGTCAGCCGCTCACAGTTGAATTCTGAATTTCCCGCCCAGAAACCTTTGTTTGATTGGGACACGACAACGCGGGGGATCGTTCAATCATCTTATTTCTGGGGCTACCTTGTAACGCAGATCCCTGGCGGGCTTTTGGCTGCTAAATATTCAGCAACCAGGTAAACTTTGGATTTATCTCACACGTGTCGTAAACTCAATTAACTTATTAACTCCTTTGATTCAAGGATTTTTGGGACGGCCATTGTGGCATCTGCCGTTTTGAATATGGCAGTTCCTGCAGCCGCCAACGGAGGTCCCGTGGTTCTCATATTTCTCAGAATCCTCCAAGGCCTCTTTGAAGTAAACCAGCAATCAGAAATCCTCAATCCATAAAAACAAATGATCAGTTTTGATTCGTTGAATTTGGACAGGGTGTAACATATCCGGCTTGTCATGGAATTTGGAGATGGTGGGCTCCGCCGCTGGAGCGATCCCAACTTGCCACTCTGGCCTTTTGTGGGTCATATGGTGGGGCAGTGGTGGGGATGCCGATTTCTGGTTGGCTCGTTGGTGGAATCAGTTGGAGTGCTCCGTTTTACTTTTACGGTAAGTACATCGCCAACATCCCAGACGGATACGGACAGAATCCGCGTGTATTGATTTAACTTCTTGGTAAATCCAACATGTAAACCTTGCGTAGGAGTCGCCGGGATTGTGTGGTATGTGATTTGGCTCTGGTTGGCTTTTGAGAAACCATCCAAGCATCCCACCATCTCTGGACAGGAACTGCATTACATTGAGAAATGCATTGGGCCCATTTCCAGCACGGCCCCCAATTTTAAAACGACACCCTGGAAAGAGATATTCCACTCGAAACCGGTCTACGCCATCATTGTGGCCAACTTCTGTCGCTCCTGGACTTTCTATCTCCTTCTCCTCTCACAAATCACTTATTTCTCACAAGAATTCAAATTCAGCGTTGCAGAGGTATGACATGTAACATTCTGGTCAATGTTTTTCCTAATCCTTCATTTTTATGATTCGAGAATGAACTTCCATTTCTTTTCCCCTGCTCTATGTTTAGGGAGGAACGCTGGCTGCCCTCCCACACTTGTTGATGACGATTATTGTGCCGTTTGGTGGTATGCTGGCGGATTACTTACGGCGCAACAACATTATGACAACGACGCAAGTGCGGAAAGTGTTCAATTGTGGAGGGTTCGGAATGGAGGCTTTCTTTCTCATTTTGGTGGCGGTGGCTAAGGATAACGAAGCGTTCGCTCTCCTGTCCTTGACTCTTGCAGTCGGAGTCTCCGGCTTTGCAATTTCCGGTAAAACCTCAACTGTTTCTCATCCGGGCTCCATTTTATGCTAACGTTGAATGAAATCTAGGTTTCAACGTCAACCATCTTGACATCGCTCCGCGATACGCCGGGATATTGATGGGGATTTCTAACGGGGTGGGAACGCTGTCTGGAATGTTATGTCCAATTGTTGTTCAGTACATTACGAAGGATAAGGTAAGAATTTTTAAGGAGAGAGAGGGTTGGAGGAAGCATTGAAAAAAAGCCAACTTATTTTGAATGTTAATACGTTTAGACGCAGGAAGAATGGGAGAAAGTGTTCCTCCTTGCTGCCTTTATTCACGTCTCAGGGGTGATCTTCTATTGGTTCTTTGCATCCGGCGAATTACAGCCTTGGGCCGAACCACAGCCAGAATACTACGAAGAGCCAACTGGAGTGAAATCCGAAGCTAAGATGGAAACCACGGCGTTGACGGAGGTAAGGAGAAAAATCACTCCGCAGTTTGAGCTTTTGGGAATATTTTTGAACAGTTTTTGAAATTAGATGAAACTTTAATTCTTTCTAAACATAACTAGACCCCATCCGCCCCTGTATACAATTCAACAACATCCACCGTTTCCACGAATCCATTCAACCAGTGGCCATCTTCTGATCCCAACTGAAACCCGCCCATGGAGACCAGAGTTGGATTCCATCCAACTTTGTCGTCATCAAGCTTAGGCCAATTTCACGGATGACAATTCTCTCTCCCTGAATTAGAACAAACTCCTTCCCAAAAGTAATAATGTACTTCGACAATATCAGCCAATGACGATCCCGAGGAGGCACCACAGTCTCCATTACTAACCTACCATTTGCGCAGGCTCGCCAGAACTCAAGACAATCCTACATATTTGTGGAAGAAGAAAAGGCGGGAGAGGTAGAACTTTCTGAATTCTAATTAACCCAGACGGTTAGGAAATGGGGGATGACGTCTCTTCAATTTTGAACCAGCTAAGAACCCGGAAGCCAATAATTTGATGACAATACTCGACGAGAATGAAATACTGAAATTCGCTCTTCTAAATACTCAATTCCAATCTGCTAAGAGAGTGCATGGGATGAGATTAATTTAATTTTAAGCTTCATGGGGATAAATTACTCGAAATTTTCTAAACTGTCCCTCCCGGATCCGTTTCAAGGAAATTTGAAAATTCCCGCATATATGGTGTTACTCCTGGGAATCCCGCCAGGCCATAAGCGGAATTCCCTAGAGTAAATACCAATCTCCGACCTTATAACTGTGAAAATGTAATTGAAGGGATTTGGGATAGTTTAGAAATTTAGGGTAATCGTACGTTACGTAATCCACGTGCCTTACCAAGTGCCGACTTTGCCGACAAACTTACGATTCTAAATGCTTTCGAGGAAAACCTTCTGCCAAAGGACTCAAGGCATTCAGTAACCGCAAGTTAAATGAGAAGTATGCGAGACTCTAAAGTTAAACAAAACATTCATCCCACTTTTCATGAGGCCATCGTGGAAGGTGTGAAATTACAAAAGAAATCATCTAAATGATAAAAAGGTGAAAGATGTTCAACTGACAAGTCTCACATACTTCCGATCACCCTCCTTATTGAAACAATTCATTACCGACCAATAAGTAAGAGGAACAAAATACCATTTTGGCCAATGAGGTTCTAAATTTCAATCTTTGGAATCTCATTGGCCTATACTTGGATATAAAATAGGAAATCAAAAAAAAAATATTTAAATGTTACATTTTGTGTTCTAAAACAAAGAATTTGGTTTCCTTTGCCACATCTAGTCTTTTGTGTAATCAAAGTTAACCTTTCGGTCGTAATCGAAATTTATTTAAAAATTAAGTTTAGATTTTCCTGAAGATATTCGATTGTATGCTCCCCTACTGTGATTTGGGAAAGTAAGTATACTTGACAATAAGCTAAAACTTACTCACTGTGATTATTAAAGCTCTCTCTGTTTCGGAAATATTTAAATTCTACGTGCATGTTCAGTTAAGTTTCCCATGAATACTCCAAGGGTTAAAGAGAGTATCTTAATTAAAATTAATGCGATTTTAATCCTCATGTCCGTGATCCTCTGTATAGATGTTGTTGAGTTGGAAATAAAATCAGAAATTGTGTTTCTTTTGATTTAAAAAATTAGATTCATCCACTGGGACAAACTGCAACTCATTAATTCGCATAGTTTCTGCGCTTGGACAAAATGGGTTCGCATCATTTACCAGGCCTCAGTTTCAGGCTTGTTAAAATGTTGCAAGAGTAGTCAGGGGTCCCATCATGAAGCGATTGATCAAAATTTGTAAAATATGAACTAGACTTTGGCCGTTGTTAGAACTTTTCTTTCTTCTCTTCATGTTGGTCCGACGCTTCTTTAGGAAGTTTAGCAATGTGAATCCCATTATGCTGAGTCTCAAGCCTTGCTGATATAATTGACACTGTCTCATGCAGCCTTGTGAGGCGGATGGTACATATATTTCTCAAGGCGGCTCTATAAAATATTTCAATCAAATTAAGTTAAGCTCCTAATTCATCATCAGAGACAGGCAGTGACAGCTCATTCTGGAGCATGTAATAAAATACCCAAAACAGTTGTGTCCTGACGTCAGGTCGTTAAGCGAATGTTTAAATATCCCCAGGGCTCTGAATCCGACTCTTGTCTTGTGCCGCATATGATAGAAATCATACTCGGAGTCACCCGATGTAAAACTAAAAGAAAGTTATCAGGCTATAAGTTACACATCCACTTTAAACAGTCGGCATTCCATTTGCATATAACGGGATATGCTTCTTCTCAGATTGGAAATGTTAGCATACCATATTGTCCCGTGCTCCGGCACAAGAAATATGGGGAGTATATTTAGTCAAAATTACTTACTAGTTCCAAGTGCGCCAATTGGGGATGTCTGCAGAGCCACAGTTGCGCTTAATTGTAATGTTGATACACATCACTCGTTGCCTCTCACTGAAACCCATCCCCCAACTTTTATTCCTAATTAAAATGATGGATAGAGTCCCAATTATTTTTGATACTCCGAAACACGCCTCACAGATAGTAAGGTTATGATAGACTTCGGAAGTGTTCAATTAGAAACTAATTAAGCGGAATAAATGACGAAATTCAATCGCACGCACCGTTCTCTAAATTCTAGTTTCGCAATATTAGTGTCGCCATGCATTGCTCCAGTATCCACAATTTGAAACTCCGTCTGTCGCTTCCCGCCCAATTCATATTCAACAAACTCCCCATACACAAGGGAGTGTGGTGGTAGGATGAATGGCAGCCGCCCACTGTTTGGCATCCAGTAGTACGGCACCCACTCACCTCTTTCCAGTAAGAATGTCCGCCCTGTTCTGTCACCTATGAAATTCAAAAAAAAAAAAATTAAGCCGTTCCCCAACGCTCGGAATGATTTCCAAACATGGAAATGGAGTGTTTGTGATGTAGAATCGCATTCTTACTGCAGTAAAGCCCAAGTCTCCTGATGTCTTGTACAGGAAACCCAGTCCAACTCCTTCCGTCACCACGATCCAAATCTGTCAAGTGTTGTATTTCATTGGGGAAAGGAACCGGGTTCAGATCCCGTCCAAGTTTTTCACAAAATCTGGAAAAAATTTTGTCCATTTCTGTGGAGATCCGGGATTCGGAATCTGATTCGGAATGACTCCTTCGGCTTCTCGTCGCCTTGCAAAAAGAAAAAAACCAAGTGGAAAATTTAATCCAAGCGTTTCCTCCGGGGTTGACTTCAAAAGTATTAATCTCCATTCAATGATTATTTACCCTTTCTGTGCTATCCTTCCATTGTTGTAAAGGTGAAATATCCAAATTGTGACTTTCGGAACGGCGAATACTTTTTCCATTTGTCTCTCGTGCTTGGCAGTCCGTGGAGTGCCGACTGGGACGAGATTCCGTCCGAGCATGTCCACCGCTTCGCTCCCTTCGACTGTATTCCTTTTCCTTCCTTACGTCATTCTCACTTCCTTGAGGACGTTTACTATGAATATGAAATCTGGGAATTTAAAATTATCCTTTATACATGGTATTTAATAGACGTGTTTATGCTTCCGCTACTAACTTACCCAGCATCAATTCTGTGTTTCTTTCCACCATCAGCCACATCTTCATCACAAGTACTTGATTTCCGTTTTTCTGGTGATGGTTTCCCGGGAATTTCCTTTGGAAGCATTTTAGGCTCCTCTAAAATAACGTCCAAAAAGTGTTTTTTTCTTACATAATTTAGGTTTACCAGCAGATTTTTCAAAACTTTCTAAAATCTTATTAATTAACCAACCGGTAAAAGTGTCATCCTCTGTTGGTATAATATTTTCGGCAACGATTGGGTCTTCAATCTCTTTTTTTATTGGTTGATCCGCTGTGAATTTTATATGCTGGCCTAGTTCCTTTTCTAGAATATCCGAGTATTAGGCATTGAGAATTAACAAGTATTTCCGATGATTTTTTTGTTAAGATGATAATGTAGACGTACCTGGAATTTTAGAAGCGTCAATAGTCTCACTTAGGGAAATTATTCGAATGTGACTCTCTTCTGCCCTAATGGAGGAGGCACCATCTTTGATTGGCGCCGTTTCAGATTCCGCCAGCTTCTCATTGCCTTCTCCTTGTTGAGAGTTGGTGGGAATATTAGCTTTGCCGACACCGCCGAGGTCAGTGCCTGGCTCTGGCATCCCTGACAGCGTCCCAATGGCAGTTCTATCTTCCATTTTTCGCATTTCCGCGTAATTGGTTCTTCGAATGAATTTCTTGGCTTCTGCTGTGGCCATGTTAATGGAGCGGACATGATCCACTCTGCTCTTGGTAAAGATATTGAAATTCGATTTGAGGATTTCCTTTGAGCGGAATAATCCTTTCCATGTACTCTGGTGGGGATCCAATTGTTTGAGCGTGATGGTTTCCTCGTTGAATTCTAAATATTCCTTTTCGATGTTTTCCAACACAAGGCCCTAGAATATAATACAGTTGAAGAAGTTGATGAATCTTTCAATAAAATAAGTTCACCTTTGACAAAAAGAACGCGTTGTTCCTTACCTCTTTGAAGCGAATATCGAGCATAAGTCGAAAATTATGAGAGAATTCTTCCAGCATCCTCCCATCGCACGCTGCTTTTTCTTTCATGACAAGAATTAAACCCTGCGGATCAGTTAGGATTAAGGAAATTTAAGAAATTCTGCTGAGTAATTAAGGTGTTTGATAACAGAGCAACGGTTCCTTCAACGATGTTTACTTTGATCAGATTTTAATTATCAGTTGTATTGGAACTATTTCACGCTGCAACCACAAGAACTGCATATGGAACTGGAACTCCTTGGCTTCCTCACCTTATCCTTAATGCTTATACGCAAGGAGAAACTATAAATAAAATTGAAAGTAAGCCAAGTGTCCCTACCACTCATGTCCGTACACGTGTGTAAATTAAATTAGTTTCCTTCAACGCCAACCAACTTTGCTTTAGTGAGTTTATCATCCACTATCAACCACAAGAAAAATGCACCCCCCACGCCACGCCACAATGTAAAGTGCGTGGAGGAGAGAGACAAGAAAAAATAAGAAAGAGGGGTCCAATTAAACTGGAAATGAAAGTGGAAGAACAAGAAATGAACTAAAACGTGTTTGTTCTAATGAATTATATCAAATCAAAGCTTTAAAATTGAAGCTAGGAATCCGTCTACGCTATGAGTTCTTCTACATTATTTATTATTCAATGGTCACATACAGAAAATGGAGGTTTCTGTAATTATCCGGCTCCTTATCTCATCTCTAATGGTAAACCCCATAAGAAAAACGGGTTTCCTAATGACGCGTATGACATCCAGGAGGCAACATATTGGTCCCCGACGGAAACAATTGATACAAGAAGGACAATTGTGAAGATGTACTATTTTTAAAATGGCGGAAGCTAAACTTTGAAGATTTGCTCAACGTCAAATCTATGTCATACTCTTACCTTTCCAACGCAACGAGCCCTCATTTGACCTTTTACGTCACCTCTCACTGGCCAAATATCTCCCCAAAGTTGTGATCAAAATATCTCTGGGTTTTGAAACCCGGAAATGAATTATATCTACAGCGGCAACGTCGATAATTTAACCGTGCCGCCTATACTCGTTCTTAAACCAAGTTTAAGTTTAAGCCAAGTCCACAACAAACATCCACATCTAAGCCTACGTGTCCAATATAAACGTATTTGACTAAACTGATGCGTGGCGATAAGTTAGCCGCGAGTCTGTTTAAATTAGAGTTCTTTTGCGACTTTATGCATACAATTTACAGGCAAGCCGTATATTCTACTCCTATTTCGGGACTCGGTATGCTGACGCTACTTCGTTTGTATTGGTCCCTCCCACTCAAGCCAATTTTCAAATTCCCTAAGCATTTATATTGAGCAAGTTTAACCAGCACCGTCTTAGAACGGGGTAGGATTCAAACTTGACCTTCCTATCTTTGCCTCAACGAGGCTCGTTAAGCTTTTAAAGGGAAAGTTTCGTCGGAGGTTCCAACAACTTCCGTTTGTCAGATATGATGACAGGGAAATTAGGAAGAGAAGAAGCGCCGCCGCGTAGAATATTCATTGATATCTTCAATTAATTGGTGGTTATTACCACCAAAGCATATAAATGCCCTTTATTTCCGTTAAATTGATTGCATGTGCGGATTATGTCAAACTAGGATCGATCCTGAAAAATTATCAATTGGATGGTGTCCCAGTTTGTATCACCTGTTCAGAAATGTCAGTGACAACTGAAGTTTCATTTTCGACATCTTCAATACTATCTGGCATAATCCTCGAATTTGTCTCTGGTAGTGTGAACCCTACGCCAGCCGCGACAATGGCGACACAGCCGAAGAGGATTACGGGCAATGTGTCCATTCCCGTGGTACCCTGGAAATAAACACTTCAAGATAAGAATCTTGTTTCATTGTAAATTCGAAACGGTATACCCTGAGCTCAACAAAGTATGGAGCCACCATGGATCCGAATCGTCCAATTATAACAGCCGATCCAAGGCCCGTAGTGCGCATGGTCGTGGGATAAAGCTCAGCCCCGAGCAAGTAAATGATTGCAAAGGCACAGGAAACAAACAACTTCCCAGAGAGGTTGAGAAATATGCGTAAATTGGAATAATCTGTAGAAGAAATTTAAGGAAACTTTAAAATAAAGTTTGTTTACGCCAGAAATCCTTGCCGTGTTTTTACCCAAAGGTGTGAAAGCCAATCCAAACAGTGAGATGGCAGTGATGATGAATGAAGTTATAACGACCGACTTCCTTCCCCAGCGAGACACTATGGGGACCGTGATGCCGCTATATGCAGGAACTTCCATGAGTCCACTGTGTCAAATGATTGGCAACAATATAAAACTACTTGGACTTTCTTCTTATAGTTAAGTTCAAATGATTAAATATCAACTATACTCAAACCTTAGGAAGAAGAGAATGTAGGGATCCTTAGCTAGTCGGACGGATAAAAACGACAGCCCATAGTATATCACTGTTACCGAGAAATAGAGCATCCAGAGGGCTAAGCTTCGATTCCGAAGATTTGGCGTTTTCACGAGGGAGACTAAACTCGTGAAAGGGGCCATGACGGATTTCCAGGTATTGGTTCCAGTCTCCAAAAGATTTTGATCCTTCTCTCGACATCCCTCCAGGATATGTCTTAGTTCCTCAATATTAATTTTTTTTCTGCTGTTGACATGAGCTACATTCTTCAATAGTTTGATTGCCTCATCCGTCATTCCCTGAGATGCCAACCAGCGGGCGGACTCCGGCAGAACCCTTTCAAATGGCCAATGAAGTTATGATAACGTATCGTCGTCGGATTTAAAACGATTAAGCTGAATTTACCAAATGTAGGAAACGAGGCTGAGGGCAGAAATGGTAAAGGCGAGTTGTAGTTCTGACCAATTCCTGAAAAAGTAGGCTAGGGCAGGGATGAGCATTGATCCAACAGCAAACGGAAGCTGCTCAATTATGCCAAACAGTGCCCGACACGATGGTCCTGCGTACTCCAATACTTGAAAAGGATTAGAGATCATTAATTGAAAAAGGTTACGAAAGAAACGAACGGAATGCAACTTTACGTCAAAACTTACGCAGCACGTAGCAACTTTGAAAGGAGCCTGCAACCCCAACTG
>Ga0194135_10002220_pt1 | contig 11761 bp, 6 predicted proteins | sample LitLau_LLRF_2013_FD_134024 | JGI IMG/M metagenome (GOLD analysis project Ga0194135, IMG submission 134024) | Freshwater sediment microbial communities in response to fracking from North America - Little Laurel Run_MetaG_LLRF_2013 (version 2) | ecosystem: Environmental > Aquatic > Freshwater >... | reverse complement strand
TATGTGCTTTTTTCAGACACGACTCGAGTTTAAACCCATTATGCTTGTACAAGATCCAGCAGCATTCTATGTCTTTGTATGTTGAGTTGAATCTTTTTCCTGCAATATAGTTGCTTGCGTCATGTACGTGTTTTTAGCTTCTTTTATCATCCTTTCACTCTCTTTTCTTTTATTGCTTCTAGCTCTATTGTCCACTCGGCTAGGTCAATTTAGGAAATTACCCGATGTTTTGTCTTCTTCCTTCGAGCAAAATAGAATCCCAATGCTTTCTCATGCTCTTCCTTCATTTGTTCTTTGAAGCTTTTAGAGAAGAAGGCTGCAATCGCATTCACATATATAATACATGTATATATATAGACACAAAACTATATATATTTATCTCATCCTCTTTATTAACTCCATTCAATCAACCCTTCTCCCCGTACTGCGATCCTGAGTGCATATATCCAGGAAATGATATCTTTACTTTCTCTATTCTTTCTTTCTTCCAAGCTTTTTTCCTCTGTAATCAATTTCTTTTCAGTTCTTTGCTACGACAAACAACAAGTCTTTTCTTTGTCACTCCCATTAGTACAGATAGCGTTCATAGGGTAATTTTATTCGTAAAGAAAGTTGGAGAGATCGAAAGTCTCATCATCCCACTCTCAATCCATTGTAAGGAGAAAGTAGGGAAGCAGTAACTAACCGAACGAACGCAGATAGACAAGACATACACACGCGTCCTTATACACGCGGCTTTCCTCAGGTCTTCTTCTGTGCTCCAAATGCATTTTAATAACGGTGTAATAAAGCAAAGTGTAAAATGAGACTCTTAGGTCTCATCTATTGGTGTGTGGCATTCAGAATTTCCCTAGCAAGAAAGAACATTAAAGGAGCATATGGATGAAGGGAGACTGCGTATGACTGTGCTTTTCCTTCCTTCCTTTTGGGTCTGCTTGGATTACACCGTCGTGGGTTTGCTATTTGGTTTCACTCTAGGGTAGTTTCCTTTTTCGGAAATCTCATCGATCCGACGATCCCTATCTTTCTCTCTCTTCCACTTTCATCCTCGCTGTCTGTCTTCTACACTTTCTTCGGTATTTTTCAAAGACCCTCCGAGTTATTCATTCAAGTATGAAAATGCTCTTGTTTTCTGCCTATCATTTATGTATACTACTATTTCTCTGTTTCATATTTCCCTTGTTCTCTCAGGAGACACGAATGCTTTGTTAAAGGAGACTAATATTACTCTGTTTTCAAAGAGTTCTTGGAGGTATCTGGTCTGACAGGGCTATATAAGGTCTATGCTATTTCTGCTGCTTCTTTTTTTATTACTAGAAACTTTTTCTTAACCTTTAATTTTTTTCTCAAGTTCTACATGTAGATTGAGAGGATTCAAAGAATTCAAATGTCAGCAACTCCAAAAAGATTTGATTTCAGAGCAATATAACAATTCTCTTTAAAGTAGGAATGAGTACTCGGAATATGATATATAGCAGGAAATGATTTTGTCATTTCAGGGTAAACAAGCTATTTCAGTTGAGATTTCTCGCATCTTGCCTCCATTACTCTGTAACATTTCATACACGACGCAACTACTTATTTGCTTCGGTGCTTATGTAAACTAGCGTAAGTTGATGAAATACTCAGAAAAGGAATGAAAGCAAATATCGAAACTACGCTTTTTTACTTGGTGTTGAAACGATAGTTTGATCCTTTGGAATAAAAAGGAAACCTCGAAGTACTCGTGCTTCTTGTTGTCTATACAGAGTTCGTAAAGTTGAAAATTTACATTTACTGCAAAAATGAACTTTAACATTCAATCTGCAATTTAGATCAAGTCATCAATCAAAGGCCGTAGGATAAGTTTGGGATATTCTGCAAACGAATTCATTTGCATATGGCAGGAGATCAAAGACACGATGATGAAAATACCAGGGTTTGATTTATGATTTATATGCATGATAATATATAGGAATTATGTAATGATTTCTTCATATTATATATCACTCAAGTTGGAGTTATGTGAAATGATAGTTCTAACATTACATAAATGGAATGTAGCGATTGACCAGGCAATTCCAACGCTGTCTAAATCGGCCTTATATGTAAGTCCGTCAGCAGGAAGAATATTAAATAAGTTAAATCATATAGATGTCATAAAATTCAAAACACAAAGTTAATTCTAGTGAGTCAAATCTGTCCGTTCGGCCATACGTTGGCCAGTAAACTGTTATTACACTGATTTATACTTTTTCATACACAAGTATCGACTGTATGTTAGACTAAAGAGTTGCACCCAGTCAATGAGTATTTTCTGAAAGGTCCTTTTTGAGCATTGAAGACCTTATTTATGCGGTTGTTTTGTTGTTTGTTATGATGTGTAAAAGTTGTCATAAATTCTGTGGTAAAAGGCTCAATTGCACGGCAATATGCCACTGTGTGTGGGGTAAGTGGAATCGGAGCGTGGCTTTTCATGTTCAAATACCTGGAATAATTGATTGCCGATACGGTTTATGATAAGACTTCATCCTAGTAATCGTTCTCTGCTTCCTTCTCTTCTTTGAAACGGGGATCACGATTGGGGAAGAAAGCACGAGCAACGAAATAAGATTTAATACATTGTAGTAGACACTAAGTAGGCAACTGTTGAGCTCTCAATATTCTGTGAGCTCAGAGTAAGATTATCCTCAGTCTATATTGAGTCCCATTCGGAATTAGTGGGAATGCTGCGTTCTTATCAATCCACAATTCTACGAATTCAGTGAGTATTGAAAAACAAACTATGCCCCTTATTGCCTGTCTCTTCTCTCTCATCTCATCTTCACAAAATCCGAATGAGAAGTCTACTGAAAGTTTCGTTCGTACAGAAAGTCTCACGTTAAAAAATTGGACTAAGCTGAGCACGTGTCACAAATGACCCTATGTCAAGTCAGCAGAACTATGTTGTGAATATATCTCCGAGTCTTTAAGTAAAACTAAAACTTACTTCTCTTCTTTTTACTGTTAATCAATGGAATAATGCGCGCACAGAAGAGTAAGGAATAGTTCAACGACAGAATATCGAGGATTACTGGGAAAATGAGAAGAAGCTCTTCTGTCTGTAGAAAGATACAACGCTGGTGCTCAGTAGTCTCAATGATTCCAAATTCAATTTGTGTTCTCAAGGGTGAAGGCCGATCGGATGCCACAAGCGATTCAGATTGATATAAAGAATATATAAACCCACTTGGTAAGACTGCTGCGAGAACACAATAGATGTAAAAATAAAAACGAACGATGTTGCTGTCCTGTGCCAGCTGAGACTAAACTTCTTTGGATATTAGAAAGATTTGCTTAAGCCTATTCGGAGAAAAGAAAGTTGTGGAGACACGGCAGAGTAGTAGGATGGATGTTGACAGTAACAAATCCAGAATCAATACGTGACATCAACCTAACAAGAAGAAAAGAGTTTCTTTCGTTCTTGGCAGCCTTCTTGCTTCGAAATAAATGTGTATACGAATTCACTCATGAATGAATCGCGCTACTACCCCTCTACACAATAAGATAGAAGAAATCTATTGACGAACGGGAGAGTTAATTTAGCTCGTTTGCACGAAGTCATCATCATCCGCGATAGATTCATAAGCTGCGCGTACCAACTGAAAATCTTTGGAATCATTGGATCCCTTCACTCGTCAGCAATATGTTGACGTTGCAATACTACTTGCTGCGTAGGAATAATTTAAAGACTTCTTCTTCGGAGCTGACTCTATACAGGAGTTGAGTATCCGGAAGCACAAGAAAAGAATAGAAAAGTTGAATAGAAATCAAAAGTAGGAAAAAATTGATAAGAAGAGTGGAACTAGGAAACCATGAAATTGACAAGAGTCCAGCGGGAAAAAAGCAAGGGGAAAGTCCTTGATGGAAATTGCGTGTAGTTTTTTTTGCACAAAAGAACATTTTAAAGCTTTCTTAAAAGAGACTGAACGCTTATATTGAGATTTCTATGAAAGGATTTTAGTATTTCTTCAGAATCTCCTTTTGAAACAGGAAAACATTTCTAAAATCGATTCAGTTACCTTTTTTCAAACTGCTTTTTTCATGTAATTTTTCTTGTGTAATAAATGCTATAAAATTCAATACAGCTCCCAAATTTATGATGAGGGGAATATGCCGAAATCACACTTATGATTTCCTACTGCAGGAGGATTAAATATAGAACTCTGCCTATCTCCAACTGTGAAAACACATTAAGACAAGAAACCGGTAACTGCCGAAAGTACTATTATTATTACCATTATCAGTGAAATAATATTGCATAGTTGGCTGTGCAATATTCGGCAGGCTATCATCTAGACAAGGTTCTTTTATAGTTGTTTGGGGATAACGCTGTGGTGAGGGAGAGTGAGACAGGCAGCCTTTACTGGCAGCAGTGGTGGTGGTTGATTTGGTGAAAGTGAGATAGAAATATGCAGCGCACACAACCGATGAGAAAAGCTTACATATTACAGAGCCTGAGGAGATCCATTTCTTTGGTCTCTCCTCCAAAATACTTTCTCGTTGCATGCAACTTAAAGTGGAAGATGATGAAGATGTTATTATAAAAGTTTAGAGATGGGAAGGAGAGGAAAGAGGATTGTCCATGGCTGCAGAAAGAAAGATTGGAAACTTCAATGTACGATACGCTACATATCTATGTATGCAAAGGTATATCGAGCTATAAGCGTGAAGCTGCGGGTGTGCTTTTCTATGTGTATAGTTTGAATTGCAACGGATATAGTATATCACACACGACTAGGAAGAGTAGAAAGGTGGAAATATACATGTATATATAAGCTTGACTTTCACTTCTGAGCGTTCCGTACTCACTCAACATCCGTGAAACTCTTTCAGCCACCCGGAATAATATGCTTAGTTAAGATCTCCGTAAACTTTCGTATGAATGAATAATGAGTACTGAGGTTGTTTTGAATTAATCAAAAAGGATTCGCATGGTTGGATATTTTGCTTCCACCTTTGCTGCTTGTTCTTGTTCTTTGCAAAACCTCGTTAACTGTTTTCCCCATTCGTAATTGAAAATGAGTGGAAGTAGGAAAGCCGGAGTATGACATGTTCTTATTCTAGTACTGACTAGTACACCTGAGAAGTCTTCGTAGTAGTTAACAATAAGGTTAGTGTGAACTGGACATTTTAACAGAAGACAGTAAAAGATTGAAAGGATATTTGGGTGTTTTTGTAAGAAATGGGATTTTAAAGGACTTTTGAAAAGTTCATAAAAAGATGATAAAAAGGATGTTTTATTGGTGGGAGGAATACAACTGAGGTATATATATTATATATGTAGTTTGTGTATGAGAGAGAAGGAAGAGGATGTGGACGGTTTAGTGAGAAGTGTTGGATTATACTGGAGTTGAAGTACGTGAGAGTGGCATGAGTTCATGGATCATAAATTTCATTTTGTCACCCTTCCACCACTTCCACCACCACTTTTATTGCTTTAGATGCTTTGTTGCCTCCGAGAGAAAGCAAGTCGTGAGATACGATAGAAAGATACAGGAGACAACTTTTCCCTACGCTTGGATTCTGTTCCATTACAAAATCTCTCAAACTATTTTACGTTTACAGCCTTGTCCATCAATGAATGTTGAAAGTGTCTTTGAATTGGATATCAAAGAGACGAGGAATTCTCTTTAATGTTCTGATACTAAAAGTTCTGCATACTTCACTAGACAACAGTCAATAGTAATCTAAGTTGAACCCTCGAATAAGATCGCAATTTCGTAGGCTGTGTGAATTGTGATGATTATTTTGTTAAACAAAGGAGAATATTTGAGAATAGAGAAGTTCTCAGCTTGGCTGGGACAAATCTGTTTGAAGAAAAGTAAGTGGTGCTTCATGACTTCGAACAGGGCCTGTATAAATATATCCATATAATTTCTCAAGGTTAATGTTGAAAATACAGCTGAAAGCACAAAATTTACCGACTGCTTCACTCGTTAATTCATTCTTTTTGAACTAAAAGAACATTATTTTAGTAGTTCGTGTAAAGTCCCTTCAGGAAATGTAAATTCATCTCACAGATACAAGTTTAAGTTCGTGGTCTGTGCTGCTGCTGCTGCTTCTGCTGCCTCACTGGTGCAATATGAGGACAACTGACGCAGAGTTTTGGGGTTCTGTGTGAATATTGTTTGATAAAATATTCATGCATGTTTGGTTATTTATAGTGTTACATGTCGCATTTCTTATTCATGAAAATAAACAGATAACGAAAAAGTGGCAGGAAACATCGTTCAGTCTTGTTCTTATTCTGGGTTTTCAAAATTACTGACCTATTTTGTTGGTCGATGGATGATGGCAAGCGAGTGATATTTAATGATAGGGCTAAAATGCGAAATAGCCGCATTCTAATAAGACTTTTGCATACTATCTGTCAGCATGATTCCTCGTGGACAGGAACTTAATACATATCTTTTAGCAAGTTTTTATGGCACTCATTACAACTGATAATTAACCTTATTTCATGGAGCGTGCTGAGTTATATGTAGTTTGTAAATGCTTAATCATGAACTTTTCATTCCATATTCCATCTTGGAACTGGAATCCTTCAAGTCAGCGGCTGAAAAAGTCAAGTGTTTAAGCAATAGCATCATCGGTCCTTTAGATAGTAAGTTATATATCATATCATAGCCCCATTAACATCTGCTCAGATATTAACACTCATCTGCTAACCAAACTGTCAAAGTAATTCCAGTCTATACAGGCACCAAGCAGCTTATCTCAATACGTAGGATTCCTAAGTGCTCGCAATATCATTTTCCATGAACTTATATTTAATGGGGTCGTCACTCTACATATAACAAAAACAAACTTAAGTACGGAGCTAGAAATATCGTTAGAAGTTAGCGATCCTCTTCTAATCTGCTGAGCCTTTAGGAAACAAATAAATAAATAAATAACCTCTTTATGAGCCATATAATATTGTTCGTCGCAGTTCCTCCTATTGCGTTGTTATTGTTCGTAAACTCAGGTAACAACAGTGGTGGTGGCGATACTAATGAATTCTCAACCACTCAACAAAAAAGAAACAATTGATAATGCTAATGTGACTCAGAGACACAAAAACAGGAAACTGGATTAGCTGGATTCGTCTGTGCAATTACAGTATTTCTCAGACTCTGTGGGAAAATGAACGAGAAAGAGACTTGTTTACTTCAACTCACCAATTGCTAGAAGGTTAACATTTGACATGTAAACATTGATATCTGATTCATTTTATTGAGGAAGAGTCTTCGTGTAAAGTTTGCAACGATTGCTGAAAACTAATGCATACAATAAATTAATAATACGAACTCGCAGCGAAAATGATTTCTACTATATTATTATGTAAATACTGGGTCATGCAAAATCATAAAGTCTGAGTTCTGAAGAAGCATTTTCTAAAAATTGAGCTATTTTGAACATGAACATACTTTTGGTAAATCATCTGTTAGATTAAACTTTATCGTATTGCATCTTTCTGGATTTGTCACTTAGTGAGCCGTAGCTGAGGCAGATTATTGTAGTAAGTTTGCTGCTCAAGGGCACTTAGGTAATATCTCTTCATACAGTATTTAAAGCAAAAGGCAAACAAAGGTGCGCACAATTAAACTACCTCTTGTTACTGAGGTAAAAGTAGGCCGTGAATCAAATGAAATGCAGCAATGAACAAGTAACAATGACTGTATATATATTTATACATATGAATTCACACTTTAATCTGTCCACGTGCACACATCGTGGTCTCTACTTATTCTCAGGCAAACAACACATTATCCCCTTCCCGACTACAATATAGTGCACACACAGTTTGCAATTCAATAGATAAAGTATGTTTTAAAGTATTACAATGTACTCTCGTCCATTGTTGCATCTTCGTCTTGAGGACGGTCATAATATACTTTCTATTACAGAGAATGTATTCAAGAATGTCTCGACAAATAATACAACACATACAGTGTACACAGGTTTTTTATAACATTTTTATGCCATGAATAAATCGCCACCTCCATCTCCACCTAAACTATTCAAGTTTAAAATGAAACCACACATACAACTAGTAACCAGTACGGCTGAGTGTATGAACCATGCGAGCAGATATAAATATTTATAACGGAATGCCTAGATGAAAATAGTAAAACTACAGGCCTGTAAAATTTGCATATGACATCTTGAAAGATTCCTTGGTTCGTTTTTATCAACATCACTAATTTTTCATTCAACCTGAAACTTCAGGATGATAGTCACTTGTTCCTTGGTGAACAATATGTAATAAGACACACACTAAAGAGGTGAACACACGAAAGCGTACATATATAAAACTTGTTTCTAGACTCCGTTTGGAAGTTAATGGCTTTAGCATGCATTTTACATTGCTAGCAGTTAGCATATATATCCTATACATTGGTTTGTGGTGATGATAATGTTAAGTGTGTGAAAAATTCGCTTTACTTTTTTACAATTTTTGCCCATGCAGAGCTCCCATATTAAATATGTATTGGGTATGTATAGAGGAATAGATAGAAGAGTATCATTATTATTATTATTTATTTCATACCTCTCACAGACAGAGTGGACTTTGCACATGGACTTTGGACTCGCGAAATGTTTGTGTGCAATCTAAATGGGTCTATAATCTCCTATTCTTTCTATCTCAACTCAAGTTACTAACAGTCGAGTTACATAAAAATCAGGATGAAAAAGTTTATCTAAAAAATTATCCAGTGAGTCATTCTTCCCGGTATCCTTTTGATTCAATAGAAGCTGCACGGTGTACCTCTCTCTCTCTCTTGAGGCTTAATTTCTATTTGTAAGACATTTCATTTTAATGGTGAGAAAAATGTTTCTCTTGCAGAAGATTCGACTAAATCGCTTAATTAACGGATGTAATGTATGGCTACTTGTATCATAAATTGAGTTCCACTTCCCAGTGTCCTAACTGGCATTGGTTAAGGTTAGTGTCACTCGCATGTGGACAAAAGTAATCTTAATTTTATGACACCCTACGGCTCGTTTATATTTTTAGATGTATAAAGGCAGTGTCGCTTTGTCACTATATTAGAAGCAAGTGACCTTTCCGGGTTTCTGATCGTTTCTGGTTGCTTAATACTCATTTTTATTTTGCAGGCTTCTTTATTAATCATCCCCGCTTTAATCAATCTCATGATGTGCCATAATATTATTTTCCTTATGAAATGAGAAGTAGTTCAAGCATGGGAAAAGATCAATTTCTCTCAAAATGAATCATTGATTACTGTGTAGAATGAAGTTGGATAAGCTTGGAATGTATTAGCTTGAATACATGGCTTGATGGCTTGAATAGTATTTGAAATTGATAATAATCTCAGCTTAAACATCTTTGGGGCATTTCTCACTAGTTCTGTCTGCTCGTTAAATTTCAGAAAAATATTCAAGTAGATGATCTACGGTATGAGATTGAGATAAGAATCTTAGCAAGTGCGAAGTTACTGAATTATTGAAAATATGAAAAGATGTTTTATATCCGCATTACCTATAAAATCTTATGTGAAGTTAGAAATCGGTTAAATTATGAAGGGTGTTCAAGTACGGAAATCATTGAAGCAATTTATGGCATTCTTGAAACACTTTTGGAGTAGTATTGATTGGGAGATTCGGTTTACGAAGCGAATTTGGGAAGGCTAGAATATTGCTAGGAAAAGTTTATGTACTTGAACTACTGTTTCTGACACAAATGAACTAAAACTAATTCGGGACTCCCAAAGGGACGTATGTAAGGCTGTTGTCAATAAGGACAATAAATTGGCTTGAATTTGCGGACATTTACATTTCTCTGAAGACTTGATTGTGCAAGCACGTGTCGTTGAATGAGACAGTCTCTCAACAACGTGAGTGCATGTTGTATTTGAAATGAAGAGAGTGAATTGAAGGACAGGAAATGACCTTCCGAAAGACTTTGCTTTACTTAAATGTGAATTCGTACCATATAAATTTCAATTCCAACTGTCAAAGAAGTTTACATCTCTCAATCTCCTGCTGAATCTACACAAAAGAGGTTTAATTTAATGTTTTGTCTTGATAAACTCCTTCTTGTTAAGAGGTTGTCTCTGATACTGACAGGCTGAGGTGACGCTGTGCAGTTCAGAAGATACAAATTGGTAAATGTTCTTGAGTGGACAATTTGAGACTCATTTCTTCACATATTGAACCAGTTTATTGAAGTTCACATAATTAGATGTGTCTTCTTACAGTGGTGCTATGTGACTTTCTATGCTTGTACTAAGTTTGTATGAAGTCAACTAGTTAGACACGATATGTGTCTCATGTTGGAATAGCCTAATCTTTTGTTTAGCACATAAATTCATTACTTTCCTACAGCAAAACAAAGGGAGGATTAATGAGGAAACTCATCAAGATGGAATTGTGTGAGGCCAAAGCCAATAATAATGTGTAACCATTCATGTGTTTTGTGTGAATTAGTCTGCTCTCATCTGCTAGAAGTTGCCGAGTCTGTTATTGACACTGCAAACTAATTTGTATTTGTCGTGTATGGTGTAATATGCAATGATGATGAGATATTTGTAGAAAGCGAAAGGCGATAAGAAGTGACACTTACTTTTATGCTTTCCTTGATTAGTGGAGCTATTTCGACGAGTGAGTACTTTAAAGAATGAGATTCTAGAAGAGGAGTGATTATGGTTGCTTCCAGTCGTTGACGACCCTTTGTAGTCCAGCTCATCCCGATTTTTCCCAGGCGACCCTTTAATCTCAATAGGACTGCTCTTCTTTCCCCCACCACCAGCTTTTTTTCCCAAGAATACGACGTCTTCAATATATTCGGACTCAGGCACACTTTTACTTTTACTCAAACTTCTCCCGAACAATTTACTTTTGCCTGAATTGTTCTGTTGGCTCTCCGTTGCCAATTTGTTCTTCTTAGACTCACTCGTCTTCTTGCTACTTTTCTTGTTATTCTCGTCTTCTGACTCAAAATAGTTCGGGATGTCATCCAAAACACTCCCAAAGATGGGCGAGTGATCGTCCAACTCTATGGGACTTTCACTCCGAGGAATCAATGGCGAGTAATCCATATTTTTAGACTTGGACTCTGTAGAATATTATGATTGCATGAAGTTAGGAACGATCCTAAAATTGGGCTGATCCTTACGCTGGTTTTAAGTTCAGGGATAAACTGTATTTGAAGATGCTGTGGACTTGCTTTTACTTTTTACTATACACGATATGAGGATACTTTCCATTTAAGAGAACGCAGTAGGAGTGAGTAGTTGTCTCTACTCAGTTCGATGTTGAACTGACAGAGGAATCTCACCCAGCACAAGTTTTTATATGGAGTTTCATGAACGATCACAGCTTTACCATTATACAGTTCATCCATCCCTGCAATTCGTCTCTGTGCAAACGTGATCTTCATATATGCACTAAAAGCTAGTTTCAGAATGTTTGTCTCACTACTTCAGTTTCAGTCGCTGCTTCATTTTCAAGCCTTATTTAATAATAGCGATAGGGACTTCAGTTAGTGAATAAAATCTACCATGAATTCATTATACAACCTTCTGCACAGTTATCAGCTTTCTTGGAAGGCCTTCTCTGGAGTTTCTACGTCTATTGAGCCTCCATAAGGCCCTGAAATTTCCAAGAACCAAATAACAAAGTATTCTAGAAATTATTATTCTCATGCGAGACTTTCTCTTTCTGAGAACACAGGTAGGAGCTTGGACTGAAAGTCTATGGAGAAAACAGTTTGATGTGATGTGGTGGTTGTGTA
>Ga0194135_10002219_pt1 | contig 11772 bp, 17 predicted proteins | sample LitLau_LLRF_2013_FD_134024 | JGI IMG/M metagenome (GOLD analysis project Ga0194135, IMG submission 134024) | Freshwater sediment microbial communities in response to fracking from North America - Little Laurel Run_MetaG_LLRF_2013 (version 2) | ecosystem: Environmental > Aquatic > Freshwater >... | reverse complement strand
TAATTTAATAGCAGGAAGTTCCTAAGCAGTTTACTTTGCAAAATTTTGATGATTAACAAGTAAAAACGAATTCATAATACAAATTTTTTTGTTTCTCATTCTCCTTTCTTTGGAATCTACGATTTGAAATTCCGCCAAAATTTGAAGGAGAGATGAGTTGTCAATCGGGGCTCGGGATGAAATAATAAATAAATTTACTAAAAAAGTTAATTCTGAATTCTGCTCCCGAGAGTTCTGTCGGTTTTGTAAACACACCTGTCCAAGCCATAAGGCAAGTCATACAGGTCAGGTCAGGTGAACTCGTCCAGTGTGCCACCAGTAGATTCAAACTAGGAAAGAGCGGTGGTAGATTTCTTAGGATACGAAAATAGCTAACCATAAGTTAGTTGTTGCTGGATCATCATGGTAAGTCATAGGCTTTTTACTGTCAATGAACGAATAAATTTGCTTTAAATTCCTATAAGTATGTATACTCATAGTCGTTGGTATGATCTTTGTACCCTAGCCGTTGAAACTGGAAGTGAAGAGAAAGTTGACGGCAAGATCTGATCGTGTCAAGTGTGTAGATTTGCATCCTGCGGAACCATGGATGCTGGTTGCGCTTTACAATGGAAACGTCCACGTTTGGAATTATGAGAATCAGACACTTATCAAGACTTTCGAGGTAAAAATAATAAGTCATGCTATGAATAAAAAAATACCTTTCATATTCAGATAACAAAACAAACCTAACCATCACCATCTTCATATAATTTACTACATATCATTCTATTTTTTAACCAGATCTGTGACCTACCGGTTCGAGCTGCAAAATTTGTTGCAAGAAAGAATTGGGTTGTCACAGGGTCAGATGACGTGAACGTCCGTGTCTTTAATTACAATACGCTTGAGCGGGTCCATTCATTTGAAGCTCATTCTGACTACATTCGGTGTATTACGGTTCATCCAACACAACCTTACTTACTTACCAGCAGCGGTAAGTAATTATAGACAACTGAAATCAAGATGTCAAGGCTGATATTTTTATTTAGCTGACACTTGCTGTATGTTCCGTAGATGACATGTCGGTCAAATTGTGGAATTGGGAAAAATCCTGGTCTTGTCAGCAAGTCTTTGAGGGGCATAGCCACTACGTTATGCAAATTGTCATAAATCCAAAAGACAACAATACTTTTGCATCTGCCTCTTTGGATCGAACCGTGAAAGTTTGGCAGTTGGGATCGACGACCCCTAACTTCACGCTTGAAGGACACGAGAAAGGTGTCAACTGTGTCGACTACTACCACGGAGGAGAGAAGCCGTATTTAATTTCCGGAGCTGATGATCATACAGTCAAGATTTGGGACTACCAAAACAAAACTTGTGTTCAGACTTTGGAGGGACATGCTTCAAACGTTTCCGCTGTAGGATTCCATCCAGAGCTTCCCATCATTCTCACTGGATCTGAAGACGGAACGGTTCGACTCTGGCATGCAAATACGTACAGGCTGGAATCAACTTTGAACTACGGATTGGAGCGCGTCTGGACCATTGCCTGTCTCAAAGGCTCCAACAACGTAGGGATTGGGTATGATGAAGGAAGTATTCTGATCAAGGTGAGTATTAATTTGGGCGCATTAGGAGCACTAAACTCCTGTATAATTAATTCTAAAGTCCTTTCCTCCTTTTGTCTCCTTAGGCTGGCCGAGAAGAGCCTGCGGTATCAATGGATTCCAGTGGAAAGATCATCTGGGCTCGTCATTCAGAAGTACAGCAAGCAAATCTGAAGGCATTAGCCGACGACGCTGAAATCAAGGATGGTGAGCGCTTGCCCTTAGCCGTTAAGGACATGGGAAACTGTGAAATTTATCCTCAAACCGTTTCACACAATCCAAACGGAAGGTAAGACCAAATTTCTCTTATTTCATTTTTTAAATATCCTAAACTGAGCATAATTATTGAGTCTTAGCAATGGCTTTGATTTATTATCAGATTTACATGAATTGAAATTGATTCCATGATAGATTCGTGGTAGTTTGTGGAGATGGAGAGTACATTATCTACACTGCAATGGCTCTTCGAAACAAAGCGTTTGGTCCTGCACAGGAATTTGTATGGGCGCAGGATTCTTCGGAATATGCAATTCGAGAGAACACTTCCTCTGTCAAGTTATTCAAAAATTTCAAAGAGAAGCGAGTCTTCAAGCCAGAATTTGGCGCAGAAGGTAAATGGATTTATCATCATTTCTCTCTTGGCCCAGCTGGCACTAACTAATTCTGGCCAACAATCCTCTTCCTTTATATAGCCATCTACGGTGGATATTTCCTTGGTGTGAAATCCATCTCGGGCCTTGCATTCTACGACTGGGAGACACAGGAATTGATCCGACGGATAGAAATCCATCCACATGGAGTATATTGGTCGGATAATGGGGAGCTCCTTTGCATTGCCACTGATGAGAATTACTTTATCCTAAAGTATAACGAAGCGGCAGTAACGGCCGCCCGAGAGTCGAAGGAAGGAGTATCAGAGGATGGATACGATTCGGCATTCGACGTCATCAGTGAAAATCAGGAGATTGTCAAGACAGGAGCATGGGTGGGGGATTGCTTTATTTACACCAGCAGCGTCAATCGTCTCAATTACCACGTTGGCGGAGAGATCGTAACTGTCTCACATCTGGATAGGTAAACTAAAGCATTAAGCATACCTAAAACAATTCCATTTCCCTCGGTCGCGTCATATTAAGTTATTTCAATTTTTTGTGTTAGAACAATGTATCTCCTGGGATACATTCCGAAAGACAATCGACTCTACTTGGCCGACAAAGAATTGAATGTCGTCTCATATTCCCTTCTCCTCTCCGTCTTGGAGTATCAAACCGCAGTTATGCGGCGTGACTTTGAGACAGCTGATAAGGTGCTACCGACTATACCCAAGGACCAGCGAACAAGAGTAGCTCATTTTCTTGAGAAACAGGTGAGCCATACTTGGTTAGCAGACTGTCTAGTCTAGGTGCCTGGAATGCTCATCACTTTACATGATCTTTGACTGGACTGGACTGGACAGAGAATAAAATGTTTTCTGGTTCTCAGGGTTTCAAGCAACAAGCCCTGGCCGTGTCCTCAGATCCTGAACATCGCTTCGACTTGGCTCTTCAACTCTCCAATCTGAAAGTGGCCTATGAGATCGCAACGGAGACTGAGCATGAGCAAAAATGGAAACAGTTGGCGGAGTTGGCTCTATCACAATGCAAATTCGACTTGGCTCAAGAAGCACTTCATAAAGCTGAGGATTTGGGAGGACTTTTGCTATTGGCTTCTTGTGCTGGTTAGAATTTGAAAAAAATAGTTGAGAATATTTCCGTTCTGCTAATTTTGTTTATATATACATTCTTGGGGTTTTTAGGCAATGGGGAAATGGTCCAAAAAGTTGCCGAGACGGCAGAAAGGACGGAGAAAAATAATATTTCCTTCACTTCCTACTTTTTATTGGGGAGGTTGGAGAAATGTTTGGAAATTCTTATCCGGACGGATCGTTTACCCGAGGCGGCCTTTTTCGCTCGAACTTACCTTCCAAGTCAGGTGCCACGCATTGTCTCTCTCTGGAAGGACTCGCTGGGCAAATTGAGTGAGAAAGCTGCTCAGAGCCTAGCTGATCCTCTACAATACGAAAACTTGTTTCCGGAATATGCAAACTCCTTAGCAGCCGAGGAATACATCAAGCCTGAAAGGCAACAACGGATTCCCGCTCGTGCTTATCCTAGGCTTCCGGTAGGTACCCCTTGTCACCTGCACCATTCCCAATTGTAATTGTAACTCATCTTGTGCACACTGGATTCCAATTGCCTGTCTGTTCTCAGGTTGGCTCGGAAAGGAACGTGCTTGAGGAGATGAAGTCTGGCGTCAAGATTCAATCTAATCCCCATGCTTCAAGACCAGACGGAGATGGAATCCCATCGGGACATGTCCAACCCGGATTTGCAGCGCCGCCGCTAATACCATCCCAACGAATCCCATCCGCTGCCCCTGTACCATCAGTTGTACCAACGCCACCCGCCCCTGCCACAAGTCACTACGAGGAACGTGATGGTGGAGATGGATTGAGAACCAGTGCTACTGCTGGTCCCGCTGCTGCAGGATTAAATCCCAATTTCCTGGATGAGGATTACTTGGATCCAGATTTGGATTTGGACATTGATGGTATGAACATGGATGATGAAGTGGTAAGAGAGCACTACACACAATCCTAATTATTTACGTTGAAAGTCATTTCCCTTCTGATTTGTTCCCTAATTATATTGCTTGGTGTCATTATAGAATTTCGATGATGAAGACCTCCTCGGAGATGATTGAGAATAAACAGCAAGGGATTTATTTTATATATAACGTAAAATTCTTATAAACCAGTCTGAATGCTTATCGTCTAATGATGACAGTAAATCCATCTCAATCAGCAAATACACTTCCATTCCTATATAATACTGATTTTTAGGTGGGGAATTGAATAAACGTATGGTACTAAATTATAATTATGGGTCGTAGAAATGTTGTGGCAGGCCTAAAGACTAATCGATTGATTCGTTGTTCCTATTACCTTCCGCTCAACAATTGGGCAGCTGGATTGCAAAACAGGTTTAGGAGTTGTAGATTTCGATGCCATTCGATATGATTTGCTTGACAAACGTTGGCTTAATAGTTTACACGGAACACACACCACATGAGTGCCAACTTTTTCACATGTAGCTGAAATCCAACCCTTGCTAGATCTAACGCCACCTCGGCAAGCAGTAATATTCCGGAACCCTACAACCCCCTTACATACCCGATAATTCCGAACAGAATTAAGAATCTCTCTCAGATGTTCCAGGCTCGTGATTGTAGTCTGGCCATCTCCATTGAAGACGGACAGCATTTCTTGGTGCTCGAAAAAGATCCGGTATTCCAGGGACGGATTTACCTGTTTAAACGTACAAATGGTTAAAGTCAAAGGACTCAGGTTATACTTCAAGCAAATTATGAACTTATTAGAATTCGTAAAACTTACTTGTACTTCTTTGGAAATATATAAACTGTCTCGTAATTCAAATTGAAGAAAACTGAGAGTGCTAGAACCATTGTGATGATGCATTCGAAGTTCCCAATTTGTATCCCCTTGAAAATTTGATTGGATGTCTTGAAAGCGAACCCGATTTGGCTCTTGTGCTGAAGAATTCGGAATCCCTTCGTTTGCCTCTTGTGCGTCTGGATTCATAATGGCAGGGAAAGGATCCCTGGAATGCATTTGAGGAATTCTCCTCTTTTTCATTTCCTGTCGTCTTTCTTCCGGATCCCTTCTTTTCTTTGGAGATATTTTTAACATGTGGGAAGGAATACAGTCAAATACAGTAGGGATTGCTGACTCGATCAGCTTCCATCTCAGTCGAGGAAGCGCCACAATTTCTCCCTTTATGGTAGTCCTGTCCTCTTTAACAATGTCACTCTCCTGAAAGTGAAGACTACAAACTCGATGGTTCTTGTTAGTTGGATCAAAGGTCACATCACTTCTTACTTTCTTAAGTTTTGTAATCCAGGCTTTCTTCAGTGATGGGTCAGGATATTTTTTACCTAGACAGTTAGGCAGCCTGAAAAGGTGACTTCCGGCCTTACCATCAGTCTTGCAACCGTAAACAAAGCAACTAGGCATGGCAATGTACTGCAAAACTTAAGTAAAATACCGAACCGATGTGCTACGCTACGTACATGTGCCAATGGAATAAGGCGAATAAACAATTGATTCCATCTTTCTCGAAGCAGAATAAAGGGAACGAAACGAACCGGCACGAACTAAAACTTGCTTTTTTCCCTTTTTTCAAATAAAATTTTTTTAATTTGAATCGACTCCCGCAAATGGGCTGCGCCAAGCTAAATGAATGTTTTGCATTATGATGAGGATGACTCACGCAGATAAAAGCCAAAATCTTCAAATGAATTGTTCTTTCACCCAAAGTGAATTAATAATCATCAGTAAACAAAAAACTTCTCACACACCCTTGAATTTAATCAGTAAAATACAGTTAAGTTTAAATGTTACGCCTTCGCCGGCTCTTCCGCAAGGAAATTGTTAAATCGGACTCAAGTTAAGGCTGCCTATAACAGTTTATTACAAGACTAACTATCTTAAAGCTTCAATTAGTGGGGTGGGGCGGGGCCCTCTTATTATGTTTTGGGTTTCTTTAAGTTTTGTAACGGCAGGCAGCAGAGGGCAGGGGCGGGGTAATTCCTTTTAATTGAAAATGACCGCCGGTCGCCCGTTATCCCCGGGAAAGTTTAAAAAAACGTTTGAAACGAAATTCCTTTTATTAACTATTTACAACAATGAAATGATTGACTAAAATTCGAGGTTAACTTAATCGTTCATACGTTACTTCATCTAATTCCATATTAATTACGCTCAACTTTCCAAATTTAATTATTATTCAAAACTTTAGTGTGTGAAGAGATTGATCAACGAGCTGGTCAGACCAGACCATGCATATAAAGTTTGAGAGTGGTAAATTATATTTATTTGTAGCTTTCCGGAAACAAGCGTCCTTTAGGTAATATTCCTAAATGTATTTGAAGATTGTAATTTCAAAGAATTTGTAATTGATAGGCCATCATCATCGACAAAGGCAACAACCGGAATTGACATGGAACAACCCGTACTACCACCGAGTCCGACTAAAGCTTGGGAAATCCTCAAGTCCACAAACACAGTGGAAAATGTCAAACCTATGGATCTCAATACTCCAATTTATCCAGATATGGTTCGATTCGTATGCGTATCTGACACTCATTCCTTGGAAAATCGTATGCCACATCAAATACCTCCTGGAGATATACTCATACATGCTGGAGATTTTACAAATGTAGGAGAACTGAAGGAAGTTAAAGAATTTAATGAGCGCCTCGGTATATTGTTGTTTCTGTATTTTGAAGTGCTAAGTTTTTTAACTGAGACATTTCTGTCGATCATTTTCATTAGGGAATCTTCCACATCCTCACAAAATTGTGATTGCTGGAAACCATGAATTGAGTTTTGATGAAAAGACAGTTAGCCGTCATCCGTATGCAGTATCCCGGGATGCAAACCCTGGGGATGTCCGTGCAATGCTCACAAACTGTACTTTCCTTGAAGACTCATCAGTTCAATTATTCGGATTAAATATCTACGGTTCTCCATGGTATAAAAAGAATGCATAAAATTCACGCTTCTTTTAATTTTCATTAATATTTTTGATATTATAGGCAACCGCGCTTCGGAGATTGGGCGTTTAATCTGACAAGAGGGAAAGATTGTTCGGAAAAGTGGAATCTAATACCGACTGACACTGACATTCTCGTCACACATGGACCTCCAGTTGGTCATGGTGACCTGTGTAAGTCTCGAGAAAGGGCAGGTTGTGTTGATCTTTTGGAAACCATACGGGATAGAGTCAGACCAAAGTTTCATATTTTTGGGCACATTCATGAAGGTAGAACAAACTTCTTAAAATAAATTTGATTACTACTTTGACCCGCGTATTGTGCGGAGATTAATATTTTTCATTTGTAGGCTATGGAATCACAACAAACGGAACAACAACATTTATAAACGCATCAATTTGTACGGTAAACTACGAGCCAATCAACCCGCCAATTATTTTTGACGTCCCACTACCATCGGGTCAAAGTAAATCCTTTGGGGGGACGTAGGTCAGTTTTAGCTAGGTTTTAGTGTTCTCAACCTACGAGAGCAGGTATTTAAAATTCTCAAAAATGCAAACTTTTTCACGAATTGATGGACTGATTTAATCCATTTTGATTTTTGATTTGTCTTTACAACGACAATTTTATTGAGCAACGTGAATAATAATTTTACTGTGAACAAATTCAAGTGTTAATTTGAATTAAATTGTTGAAATGTATTATGTTAACACATGAAAATAAAACCAATTTGCTAATATGAAACGTGTAGTAGTTGTCAGTTGTTCAACTTGAATTTTAAGAAGAGTTGACAAGTTTTTATGAACTGATTCACCACTGCGAGTAAAAGTTCTCTTGAAACTGGCAAAACAGCAATCGATATTCAGAATCAACGAGATGAAACGCCGAGATCAATATCATTCCGATGGACTTGGGATACACTTCGGAACAAGTTTCTGAGAACGGAATTTTAAATTATGTGATCCGTAATTCCGTAATGAATTATAAAACCGATGTCAGCGTCAGTGTCAGTGGGTTTAAGGAAACAGAGGTTTCTTTCATTTTTATTTTGAGAAATTTAAGCCGAAATTCGAAATTATAATCTCTTGATTATTTGAATTTGGTATTTTTAATTAGTATGAATTTTCAATCCGTTAAGATACTAAACGGTGCCAGGTGTCAACTGCTTCTCCAATTTCTTAACGTCGACCTCGAGATAGGAATGGTCCAACACCGTTGTAACTTCTGGGGGACATGAGCATTTATCTTGAAGAGGAACCAGGAGCACGATCGTTTGTCCATCGTATGATCTCACTTGGTCCACGACAAGTTGCGTCACTAGAAGGCATAATAAAGGATCATAAAATATTTGTAACTAAAAATTAGTTTAGTTGTTGAATCATTCACCGGAATCCCTGCATCTCTTCATGTAAACCAGGTAGAATCCTAACAAAGTCACGATGATCATCAAGAGAAAGACGAGGTACACTTGGAAATCATCCATGCCAAATCCGTCATGGGAAGAGAGCATGTCATCCAGGGCTGTCAAGAATTCCTGCCTCTTGGCTTCGGACAGTTGCTCTATCCCTCCGACATCCCTCTGGACTTGAACATAACTAGGGACGTGGTTTTCAATCTCAATCGTCGGTGGCAGGAAATTTATGGTTTCTTTCTCTTGTACTTGTAACGGCTCCACATTCTCATTTTTGGTGTCTATGTCAAGATAGAAGGCGGACATTGGGGCACTATCCATGGGAAGGGGTGCAACAGGCGTGTCTTGATCTTCATGTTCTTCTGATTCAAATGAGGCTGGAAGAAATATCTTGATTGGTTTATCATCCTCAGTATCGACTTGCTTATGGAAAGTTTCGAATGCTTCCAAAAGCTTTTCCAAGGTTTGTATCCCAACAGTATCGTGCATCCTGCCCGTCATTTCCAGTTTAGTAAATCCATCTTCTATTCCTGACAACGACCCCTCGGATCCCTCTAACCCACCGCGGACAAATAATTCTTGAGACGTTGCCCCAGTTGCGATTCCAGACACACCAGCAGTAGAATCCTGAATACTGGAACTATATACCGGAAATTGGCTATAAACAATCAAAGTTTTAAATCAAGAAAATCCAGAAATCAGTAACACATCACCGCATTACCTCCTGGGTGTTCTCGCTGACTCTGCAATCGCCAGAATGGCAAAAAACACAAAAATCAATCCAATTCTTAGCATGTTGCGCTGAAGGTAGGATATGGGATAATAAGAGAGAGCCGTTTTACTTCACACAACAATCTTGCCCGAATCGACGTGTCAAAAGTGACGTATGATGGAGAAAATTTAACTTTGGAACGGTCGTCAAGTTAAGTTTAAGACCATTTTAATGATTCCTTTTAAGGTAACTATAATTGGAAAATGCCCCCATAAAAAACCTTTATACAAAACGTTAATCGTCACAATTGCATTGTTTTAAAAAGTATAATCTCGTTTTTAACGAGTCCATCGAAACCTTCAGCCAATCATGTACACCATGCAGTTTTATTATTTCTTGAATTAATGGATTTAATTATATTATACTGGGTAAATCGATGCCAACCTCAGCGAAGCTTTCAAGATTTCTCCGAACGCCGTTAACTAGAGCCTCAAATTTGGCAAATCAATTGCAGAAAGTTCTCCTCCATGCTAGTGCAGTGCCCTTTGATTGAATCTTCCCAGTATGTTCCCGATCGCTTCAGTAACTACAGGATTTGATTTAAGGAATTCAACGTGTCCCAGACCCCTAACTTATTGGATATACGTGACTCGAATTGGGCGGCTCAAATTTTGAAATATCAACATATCAATCATGTCATCCATGCGTGATCTTAACAAGAATTCCGCAGGAGAAAAATGAATTATTCAGAATTTACAATCCGAGCTCTCAGCTACAGAACCTCGAGTGATCACAAAGGGAGGGGGTAGATGCTCGAAACTTCGGAAATAAGAAAATAAAGTGGGTTATAATTTCCTTGGTAGAGATTCTGTAAAATTATTAAATTAATTAACTTAAAATTAAAGTAAAATCCAAGTTCACCTTCCTTAAGGAATCTCATGGTCGAGTAACTTTGAATTGAGTAATCAGCTCCTTTCCAAAATGAAAAAAAAAACTGGAAGCGTCATCTGCCCCTCCTTGGAAAGTCTTTTGTTTTGTCTAAAATACAGGTCCGGTTACCTATTTCGTGTCCTTTTTAGTACAGAAAACAATAAGTAGGGAATGTGATAGCATGTATAAAAGCTCCCATTCCCATCATACAGCAAAAATGTTGTTTAATATCAAGACGTAAACGTTACATTCTTTGGCAAGTACATTACAAGGTAGTTTTATAACTCTTGAAATGCGGATTTATTTTCCAGAATCCATTCCTTCAAAGGGACAAGGTCGGGAACGATCCGCTTTGCAGCATCCAAACTACGAACCTTCTGATATTCTGTGGCATAGTCTCGCTCAAACTGGAACATGTTGGCCATTGTAGCTGAAAATTTTCAAACTTGTATAAATATCTTTATATATACCGTAGCGCAGCATTAAAGCACATGCCCAAGAAACTTCCGCTATTAATTTCCTTCAACTGGCTTCGGCATTACTCACGTGGGCTAAAACTAGCTTTGTGCTTTCTCTCGCGTCAATTTCAGTTTTAAATCGAAATGAAGCGCTAATTGAAAATTTTGAAAGTCATCATTTCCTGTTTACACATCAATTATTTATGAAACACTGACGCTGAGTTAATTTAATACCCGAGGAGGTCAAGCGGGACCTATGCACACAACGCGCGATTTCACGCGGGGATAACGAGAGGATGAGAAGGACCCCAATAAATAACCGCGGTTCAACAACACAGGCACAGGGCGGGCGTGCTGTTCATTTATTTGTAACGCCGGCGCCTCACCTGCAAAAGGAAATCCGAGAGCTGCAAATTCTGACGTTGTCATTTCGTTGTAAGTGACTGGTTTACCGAGGACCTCAGTAAATGTTTCCGCAATCTCACTAATTGTGTGGTTGGAAGACACAGCTCCGACGGTCTCGCCAATGTAACTTGGATCCGCAAATACATTAGCAACAAACTTCCCAATATCGATGACCGCAACCAGTGGAAACTCAACTTGTCCCATTGGAAGTTGAAGGGTCAGAGAGCCATCCTCAGAAGGTTTAGGTCCAACTAACGATCAGTTTCTAATTATTTATCTCTATAAATACGTAAATCGTACAATATGATAGGTATATCTCAAAACGTACTTGCAGCTCTTCCGGTAATAAAAGTCTCATAGAAACCTGAAGTGAGGAGCACTGTTGTAGGAACCCTAGCACAAACATAGCCTTGCGCTTCACCTTTACCGTCAAAATTGGGCACATAGTATTTCCCGAGCTTTGGGATCGTGCCCTCTTTGACCTGGATAACAATAAAAAAAAAATTTAGTCCTGGTTAACCAAAATATATAACACCCGAAATTACATGCCATTAGAAAAAAAGTTACTTATGAAGAAATTCCTGAAGATGTAATTATAGTAAAACCGCTTATCTAATTGGTCCTGCGGGTGGAGCTTATTAAGAAAAAACC
>Ga0194135_10002218_pt1 | contig 11774 bp, 14 predicted proteins | sample LitLau_LLRF_2013_FD_134024 | JGI IMG/M metagenome (GOLD analysis project Ga0194135, IMG submission 134024) | Freshwater sediment microbial communities in response to fracking from North America - Little Laurel Run_MetaG_LLRF_2013 (version 2) | ecosystem: Environmental > Aquatic > Freshwater >... | reverse complement strand
GCAAACTCACCCGGCGTTCGTACATCTACTAAAAATGCACCTTGTTCAATTACTTCTGTTAAATCTAATTTAGGCGAACTGCCAAATAACTTTTCAAATATGTTTATTGCCATTTTTTTATTGTTGATGCTAAACCACATGCAATTCTCATGAAATATGATCAATGGAGATTGCCTTTATTACTTTACCTCCTTGTAAATAACATACCCGGTGGAGCGCGTATCTTTTTTCAAAGGTTTGTAGCAATAGCTTACGCCACAGCAACCAACATTAAAAATAGCCATTCCAATGAAAAATATGCCGCCTATGCCAATAAGCGTGTCTTTCGAATTAACTGCGTCAAAAACTACAATAACACCCAAAACAAGACGCAATAAACGAGAGAAAGTCCAGTTCCTTAATATGCTCATTTTGCGAATATTTAAATTAACCTTATAATCATAATTGCTGTCTGACAAATATAAATTCAATACCCCGTGAGTTTGGTAACAAAGGTTACATATGAGAAAAGCAGCTTTTTAACTACCCTTGAAATTCTTAACGTATCTTTACGAAATTAAAGCCTGCCTATGCAAGACCATATTCAATAACTGCATTTGTTTATTTTACTTATTTTGATGGTATTACCATAACTGGAATTTTAGCGTGGCGAATAACATGTTCTGCAACACTCCCCATAATCAAATGAGAAATACCGGTTCTGCCGTGCGTACCTAAAACAATTAAATCCGCTTCCCATTCTTTAGCTACTCTTAAAATTATTTCATTAGCCTTCCCTTCTTCAACGAAGTTCCAAATCTTGTTTTTTTTAAACACCTTTTCAATCAGAATTTGCTGATCTTCCATTGAATTAGCTTTAACAATTTCTGCCATCTCATTTGCTGTCGCGCCTCCATCAGTTCCCATGAATGTAGTGTCGATAACAGTCAACAAGGCAATCTCTGCATGTAGTTGCTGCCCAATCTGAAAACCGCTCAATGCCACTCTCTCGGCTGTTGGACCACCATCAACTGCTATTAATATTTTATGAAATTTCATTTTATTCCCATTAGCGCAAGCTTCAATTAACAATTTACAGTTTTGTTTATAATTATAAAAATTAATCCTCCTAATTATTAAACAATAGGGCACCACATTTTCTGTTGTGTTCTTACTTTACCAATAGTACTTCGTTTTTAATCAGCTAACAACGACTTCGTGCCGGGCTGTAAATGATATTCATCAGTTAAGCATTTTTAGTTTTCAGATGATAACTCTAAACATTATAAGAACTTTAACAATGTCGCCAATCAATCGGAGCTAAGTTAACGTCATTCCATTCAGAAACGTTATCAATAACCTATAGTTATTGATAATCAAAAACCATGATAAAAATAGCCTTAGCCCTTTAAATACTTTTGGAGTGTTAAACAATTAACAAACACAAAAAAATGAAAAATTCAATAATCAAAATCGCCTTCTTCCTGATTATTTCAGGATTTACCACAACAGCCCATGCAACAAAAAATCAAGTTGATGTTCCGGAACAAGTCATAACCGCATTTGCGGCGAAATTCCCTAATGCTCAACTAAAAAAATGGGAAAAGACAGCAACTGGCTATAAAGCAAGTTTTAAATTTAAACATGAACAATGTGCTGCATTTTATGCAGCTGACGGAACCTGGTTAAAAAGCACAACCAATTTACATTGGACATGGGATATGCCTAAAGCCGTCAATAGTGCATTAAAAAAAGGTAAATTCGCTTCATTCTATGAGGATGCAATTAAGGAAGTTACCACCAATGAGGGCACGCAATATGTTTTGACCGTTGATAATCATAATGGAAATGCAATGGCCACCGAAGGCTACGGATCATGGGAAGATTACCGGATAGTTTATGATAGCAATGGAAATCTTATCAGCGCAATAGAATTATAGATTCCAGATAACAGCAGAAAATCATGCAACAGGAAGAAGAAAAAGAACTGGTCAGAGCAGTTGTTAAGATGTCCCGGTACATTATGTATATCGCATTGCTTGCTATTATATGCATCGGCCTAGTTGTTATATCATTATTCATAAATATACCGGAATCGCCGATTGCAGCACTACCAGGCAAAACTGTTTCTGTTAGTCCGGCTACAGTGTCAGCAACCTCAGCCGTCGGAACAGCGAATAATTCAAGAATCATTCCGGCAGATGCCTGGAAAGCACCGGGCGAAAGCACTATCCCCTCTGGAAAACCTGGCGAAATGATCCGCTACGGCAAAAATCTGGTCGCGCATACTGCTCAATATTTTGGCCCAAAGGGGAGTGTAGCCATGATTTCCAACGGAATGAATTGCCAGAATTGCCACCTGGAAGGAGGCACCAAACTTTTTGGAAATAACTATGCTGGATTTATTGCCAGCTACCCAAAGATGAGCGGTCGCAGCGGCAAAGTTGAACCGGCAAGCGAGCGGTTAGTTGAGTGCTTTGAACGGAGCCTGGCGGGCAAAGCCCCTGACACAAGCAGCAAGGAAATACAATCGATACTGGCTTATATGAAATGGATTGGCCGCGGCGTAAAAAAAGGTGATAAATTATTTGGAAGTGCCACTGAAAAGCTTGAATTCATGGGTCATGCTGCCGATCCGGTTAAAGGAAAGGCTGTATTTATCTTGAAATGCCAGGCCTGCCACGGCATCAACGGTGAAGGAGTGCTTGCCGCAGACAAAAAAACTTATACTAATCCGCCATTATGGGGAAAACATAGTTATAATGACGGCGCAGGAATGTACAGGATTATTAACCTGGCGGGTTTTGTAAAAAACAACATGCCATTTGGTTCCACTTACGAGAACCCACAGCTGACAGATGAAGAAGCCTGGAATGTGGCGGCCTTTATCAACTCACAACCAAGGCCTCATAAAGACCAGCATAACGACTGGAAGGATTTGAAAAAGAAACCAATCGATTTCCCCTTTGGGCCTTACGCCGATGCCTTTAATGAAACCCAACATAAGTATGGTCCCTTTAAACCTATTAAAGACGCACAAAAAGCATTAAACAATAAAAAATCATAAACAATAGAAATCATGAAAAAGTACATTCTTATTTTACTGGCATTCACGTTTTTAACATTTGTAAAAACAGCAAATGCCCAATCAGATCCAGCAGCCTTTACCGGCGCAACAGCAACGTTGAAACATTACGACGCATTGTATATCTTGAATTCCAGTGATGACAAGAAAATAAAAGGGACACTTCGGAACCTGGATAATGCATTGGAAGATCCGCGCCTGAAAGGAAAGCTACATGTAGAATTAATAGCCTTTGGTGATGGCGTGGCGGTTTATATGAAAAGCGGCGCATATGAACAAACGTTAAGGTCCCTCCTGGCTAAAGGCGTGGTACTTGCGCAATGCAATAATACCATTAAGGAACGCCAGATTGACAAAAATGACCTCTTTCCTTTTATATCCTATGTGCCGAGCGGCAATGGAGAGATTATCATCCGCCAATATCAGGGATGGGCTGTGGTTCATCCATAAACGTTTGTATACACTTTAATTTTAATAGCTAAATAAAATGAAAAATCTCAAATCTATAATTTACTTAATAGCTGCATTTATGATCATTGGAAGATCTGCTAATGCTCAGGATCATCGTTTTGATCCCCCTTGGAACACGCCGCCTGAAAGCAAAGTAATGTTCACCGTAGCCGGAGTAGATAATGTGCCGGACCTGTTCGGCGATATCAACGAACCGCAGTTAGTCGTATTCTTTGCAGGTAACCAGTTTATGTGTGTTGATGATATGATGAAAGCATTTAAAACAGCTTACCCGCAATATCAGCGCATATTCGCGGAAACATTGCCGCCCGGAATACTGGCTAAACAAATCATTGGCGGTTCTATTACTATCGGCAATATGCGTATCACATTAAAGCCTGATGTATATACCGCAGGTAAAAACAAAATTGATCAAATGCCTGAATATTTCAACAGGACTGAACCATACGCCTACAATCAGCTGGCCATTATGGTTCAAAAAGGAAACCCCAAAGGTGTAAAGGGATTAAAAGACCTTGGCCGACCCGAGATCAGAGTGAGTATGCCGAATCCAGAATGGGAAGGCATAGGTAAGCGTATCGAAGAGGCATACGTTAAAGCCGGGACTGAAACGTTGCGCCGAACTATTATGCAAGAGAAAGTTAATGACAGTACCACCTATCTTACTCAAATCCATCACCGGCAAACACCTATGCGCATCATGTATAACCAGTCAGATGCAGCTCCCGTTTGGTATAGTGAGGCTTTTTATCAGGTAATGATCAACCACCCTATAGATTTGGTTGAAATCCCCGCTAACGAAAATATTAGCGCTACCTACGTTGCCGGGCAGTTGAAGAATGCTCCCCATGCACAGGCAGCGAAAGATTTCATGGATTTTTTGATTAGTCCTGCAGCCAAAGCGATTTACCGCAAATATGGGTTCACAACAAAATAAACAATATTAAATTTTATTGGTATGTCATTACATCTCGGGGATCAGGCCCCTAATTTTACCGCACAGACTACTATCGGAGAAATAGACTTTTACAAATACCTGGGCAATAGCTGGGGAGTTTTATTTTCTCATCCCGCAGACTATACACCGGTCTGCACAACAGAACTGGGTAGGACAGCATTATTAAAGAATGAATTTGATAAACGGAACGTAAAGGCTCTGGCTTTAAGTGTAGATCCTTTAAATAAGCATTTTGACTGGATTAACGACATCAACGAAACCCAGCATTGTAGTGTGGAGTTTCCGTTGATCGCAGATGAAGACCGTAAAGTTTCATTACTGTATGACATGATTCATCCTAATGCTTCAGCGACGTCAACGATCCGTTCTTTGTTCATCATAGGCCCGGATAAAACCATTAAGCTAATGATAACTTACCCAGCTTCTACAGGACGCAATTTCAATGAAATTTTAAGGGTAATTGATTCTTTGCAGCTAACAGATGTGTTCAGCGTCGCGACACCAGCAAACTGGGAACCTGGCGAGGACGTCATAGTTGGTTTAGGTATCAGAACGGAAGATATTGATGCTAAATTTCCCAAAGGTCATCATATAATTAAACCCTATCTAAGATATACCCCGCAACCATCGGTTTCATAATTATGAAAAAGTTTTTTTTAATGTCATTACTTATGGGGCTTCTCAGTCGGCTCACCCAGGCCCAAACTGATACCCTGCACATCTATGGCCCTGGCGGACCAATGGCGCCAATGCAGGATTGCGCAAAAGCATTCTCAGCAAAAACGGGCATCCCCGTTAAGATAACGGGGGGGCCGGAGCCTAAATGGCTTCCAAAAGCGCTGCTAAACGCAGACGCAGTTTATGGCGGTGCGGAGTATATGCTTACGCAATTTATCCAAAACCATCCCGGAATGATTGATATCGGTACCATAACCGAATTATATAAGCGAAGAGCGGCCATTCTCGTACGCCCGGGAAACCCGAAGCATATTTTGGAAATTATTGATTTGATCAAACCAGGTATACATATCCTCGATGTCAATGGTGCGGGACAATTTGGATTGTGGGAAGATATAGCAGGTAAAGCAGACCTCTTAGGCGGCATTCGGCAAAATATCACCAGTTCATTTCCTAACACAGCTTTGGGTATAGCTGCTTGGGAAAAGGATGATCGTTATGATGCCTGGATTACTTATGCTTCGTGGCATGAGAGCCTTCAGGCAACTACAGAAATAGTAGAATTGCCGCCATCGCTTCGATTATTCCGGGGAACGCCGGTTGCAATAGCTTCAGGCAGCAGGCATCGTGTGGAGACCAAAGAATTCCTTAAGTTCTTACAAAGCGACGAAGGCCATTCCATATTTAAAAATTGGGGCTGGGAATAAAACTATAACTTTTTGTTATTAACCATGTAATTTTACGATAAAAATTACATGGTTTTTTGCTTGAAATTTGATTCAACAAATCAAAACAATCATGAAAACCATAGCAAACTTAACCCGCCATCAATTTACTGAAAGAACAATTGCGTTAGGAGACATAGCGATTAATACTGTAGCAATTATATTAGTATCAGCATTCTTAGTTTTGCCCTTTTTATTAATGATTGCCAGAGTTTCTTAAACTTAATTAAAGTATTCAAATGATAGATTTCCGACTACAGGTATTTTATACAGTGGCAAAAAGGCTGAACTTTACCAAAGCTTCAGCAGAATTATTTATCAGCCAGCCAGCAGTAACCAAACATATCAAAGAGCTGGAAGCGACCTACAAAACATCCTTATTTGACCGCAGCGGCAATAAGAAAATCGTACTAACACCAGCCGGTGAAATGCTTTTACAATACGCAGACGAGCTTCTGTCGGTTTATCGGGAACTCGAATTTGACATGAATTTACTGGTAAAACAACATGCTGGAACACTGCGCATCGGCGGAAGTAATACCGTTTCGCAATATGTTATACCACCTGTATTGGCGCAATTCCATAAAAAGTTCAAAGATCTCCGTGTAAACCTGGTTACCGGCAACACTGAGCAGATAGAACAGGCCTTGTTAAACAAGGAAATAGATATGGGTATAGTGGAAGGAATAAACAGAAATCCGCAGATTAAATACCAGGAATTTATTGCTGATGAATTGGTACTCGTCTGTAGTATAAATAATCATATGATTAAAAAAGATATGATTAAACCTGAAGAACTGAAAACGCTCCCCCTGGTATTGAGGGAACCGGGGTCCGGTTCCCTTGATGTAATTTCCCACGCACTCAAACCATTTGATATTAAGATTTCTGATTTGCAAACAGAGATGCAATTGGGAGGCACAGAAAGTATTAAATCATATCTCCTGCACAGTAATTGTTTCGCATTCCTCTCCGTTCAGTCTATATTAAATGAACTTAAAACAAATGATTTGAAAATTATAGACATTAAAGACCTAACAATTGAACGTCCATTCTATTTTATACAACCCCACGGCCAGCCATCTTCTTTAGCAGAATTGTTCATGAGGTTCGCCAAGACGTATAAGGGAAACTGAACTAAAATATTTATTTAAAATATCCTATTAATTTTGGCTTCTGTTGAGAATAAAAACTGTAGCAGCATATAGCTCATTCCAAAAATGCTTCATAATCTCGATGACAAAAAAATGGCCACCTGAAAATCAACCTTCTCATAGATCCGATCAAATAATGTTTTATTTGCAAAAAAGATCTTCATTTAAGGATTGCATTGAGTTTGTCTGATGGTAGCCGGATTATTATCACTAATTTAACGCTATTTATGTTGCGCGAAATTCCTACTTTTAGTATTTGCAGCTTGGATGCGGCCAAGTCTCCTTCCAATGACCTTGCTTTTTATCAATTGCGTGAATTTTTAAATGTTAACAAAAAGCTGGTATTCCCGCACCGCCATTCTTTTTATCAGGTACTTTATATTACTCATGGGGGTGGTACACATATTATAGATTTTAAAGCATATCCCGTAGAAAAGGGAACTATGTTTTTTTTGGCTCCAGGCCAGATTCATGAGTGGTTGTTTGACGACGAAACAGAGGGTGTACTGATCAACTTCAGCGAGGCTTTTTTTAGCAACTTTCTAGCCAACCGGCATTATACCCGTGATTTCACCTTCTTCATTGGAAACGGTGCTCATTCAGTTGTAGATGTAAAAGATGAAACTACCTTTATAACAGCTACGCTGAATAACGTGTCATCGGAATATGACCAGCATGAACTTTCCCGTTTCGATGTAATACGGGTTTTGCTGCTCCATCTTTTTATCGTGTTGAACAGAAAAATAACCACAACAGCTATAGCTCCCGGCGACCAGAATTATCAAGCACAGATCAGGAATTTTGAACTAAAGATCGAAGAATATTACCTGACCAAACGTTTACCGAAAGATTATGCTGCTATGCTCTTTATCACTCCCAACCATTTGAATGCAGTCTGTAAACAAATTAAAGGGATCCCAGCGGGCAAACTGATCAGGGACCGCGTTTTGCTGGAAGCAAAGCGTCTACTGGTCAACTCTGACAAGAATATTAGCGAAATATCCAACCTGCTGAATTTTGAAAACAACTCTTATTTCTCCCGGTTTTTTAAGCAATATGAGGGCCTCACACCGGAAGAATTTAAAAAAAACTATAGAACTCCCCTATCTTCAGTAAAAAGTGTCATTGATTCCGTAAAACGGTAAAACAAGCTATACCCAGGTCATCCTACTTTTGATCATTTAAGAATCAAAAGACATGAACGAAGAACACAAGGAGTCCGAATTTAAGCCTACCGGCACAATCGCCTTTATCATTTTACTGCTCGCTTTTACCGCACTTGTGTGGTTCGGTATTTATAATCTCCAATTAGACAGGCACATTTAAGCATTTTTATGAATAAGTATGAAATAAGGGTAATGGCCCTCACCGGTATGCTATTATCAATTTTCCTGTTTGCAATTCTTTATAACGTTTTTAGCCGGAAGATTGATGTCCCCACATGCGTCCCCTACACCGGCACATTTAAAAAGCCTCATATTAGGAAGGTCGATATTCAAAATTACGAAGTTTATGCGGTCGCTCATATGTGGGCATATGACCCGGACGAGATAACAATACCTAAGGGAAGCACGATTGCGCTTTATCTGACGTCTGCTGATGTGGTACATGGTTATAATATTGTATTAAAAGGCGTAAACCTGATGGCGGTACCCGGTGGGGTCAGTAAAACAATAATCACATTTAACGATCCCGGCGTTTACCGCGTGGTCTGCCACGAATACTGCGGTGCCGGTCATCAATATATGATGGGTAAAATCATTGTAACAGATAAAAGGTAATTATGAAAATTAGTAAATCTTATAAAACGGTTATCCTTACAGGCTTATTCATGCCTATGACTTTATTTATCCTGGGCGTGTATAACGGGATTATGCAAACCATTTACCGGGCGGGCGTGATCCACCAGTCCTCAGTCGGCGGAATTAATTATTACCAGGGATTGACCATGCACGGCGTTATTAACGCCATCGTACTGACCACATTTTTTGCCGTCATATTCGGGCATGTCACCGTCTCTCATTACTTAAAAAGAGAACCGCCGAAACTTACATACCAGGTGTCCATGTTATTGATGATCATTGGTACAATGATGGATTTAGTGGCTATGCTGACCGGCAAGGCCCAGGCACTCTACACGTTCTATGCACCGTTGAAGGACTCTGCGGCATTTTACATAGGTACAGCCCTGCTGATTGTCGGCAGTTGGATCGCATTTTTCGGCTGGGTAAAGATCTGGCTGGAATGGCGGAAGGAAAATCCCGCTAAAAAAATGCCACTGGCTATTCTGGGTACCTTCGTGAACTTCTCCATGTGGTTCGTCAGTTCCCTGCCGGTCGCTTATGAAACCCTCGTTATCCTGACCCCCTGGTCGCTGGGCTGGACGACATCTATTAACATACCGCTCACCAGAATGCTTTTCTGGATGTTCGGGCATCCGTTGGTCTACTTCTGGCTGTTACCTGCCTACATTGCTTATTATACGATCCTGCCTAACGTTGCCGGCGGAAAGTTGTACTCCGGGAATGCAGGAAGACTTGCATTTTTATTATTCCTGATTCTATCAACACCTGTTGGTGTTCATCACCAGTTTAGCGAGCCCGTATTTACACAGGGTACTAAATTGTGGGTAAGCGTACTCACTTATGGCGTTGCCCTGCCCAGCTTTATGACCGCCTTTACAGTAGGCGCTTCCCTGGAATATGCCGGAAGAAAACGCGGGGCGAAAGGGCTCCTCGGATGGATGGTTAAATTACCCTATTTTCAGCAGGACAATTATCTTTTCGGGTATTTTATATGTGGATTGATCCTGTTTATTTTTGGCGGTGTGTCAGGCATCGTCAATGCTTCATACGCTCTAAACCAAATGGTTCACAACACCGGGTGGGTGCCCGGGCACTTTCATATGACCGTAGCGGGGCCGGTATTGCTGGTGATTTTAGGCATGAGCCTCTATATTTATACCAGCGTATCCGGGAAAACATTAAAATTTAAATCACTTGCTGTAATCGTACCTTACCTGTGGATGTTTGGTGTGGCGCTTTTATCGCATGGTTTGATGGCAGGAGGACTAATGGGCGAACCAAGACGTACAAACCTTGGATTGTCCTACACTAACCCCGACAGCCCATTATTCAATAAACATTGGGTTGCCACCACCACGATTACCATGATCGGCGGCATGCTCATGGGCACGGCGGCATTGATCTATTTTATTGTATTCTTTACAACGGCCTTAAGCAAAGCAACAGCTCCGCCGCAAATCATATTACCTGAATCCGAGGAACTGCACGAAGAAAAGCCAATACCACTGCTGCTAAATATGAAGCCATGGCTAATCGCAAGCATCATTCTTACCATGTTTACCTACGTTCCTGCATTGATCAGCGTATTTAAATATAGCAAGCCGGTAAAAAATCAGTTTCAAACGGAAAGCCCTGTCAATGAAGAAAAGTAAAGAGTATTCAGGATAGAATTATATAAAGAGATGAAAATAAGAAATAAGAAATCAATACTTTTTTTCCTGGCAGTGCTTGTCCTACCCCTGCTGGCTTTTACCGGGCTCAGGTGGTATGAAAATAACTTGGAAGACCTGCCTTATTTCGGGAAAAATTATACAATAGACCAACCGGACGATCAGCATACGGAGGTGCCTGGGTTTAACTTTACTGATCAGGACAGTACCGGCATAACCTCAAATTTTATTAAAGACAAAATCTGGGTGGTACATTTTTTCTTTACATCCTGCCCATCTATCTGTCCTGTCATGATTGACAATATGAAACTCGTGCAGGCTGCCTATGCGAAGGATCACCTGGTAAAAATAATCTCCATAACAGTTGACCCAAAGTATGATATTCCATCCCGGCTGAAACGATATAGCCTGAAAAAAGGCATTAAGACCCCGCAATGGGTGCTAGTTACCGGTTCCAAGCAGGATATTTATCGGTTCGCAAGAAAAGCCTTATTCATAGATGCGACGGATGGCGATGGCGGCGAAGGGGATTTTATTCATAGCGAAAAGCTGGTACTTGTAGATCCCCAACGGCATATCCGGGGCTACTATGATGGTACCGACCTGTCCGACATTGAACAATTGATAAGAGATATTCAGAAACTGAAAACAAATGATGCAAATGAATAAGTTAATTTATATGACGCTCGGTTTGATGGCACTTACTTTAGCCACCGGCGCGACCCCTTCAAAACCAGCAAACGGACAACATATTTTCACCAGTCAGTGCTCCGGCTGTCATGCCATAGACAAGATAGTGGTAGGACCTGCCCTTCAAAATGTTTATGACCGGAGATCGGAAAGTTGGATTATCGCCTTTGTCCGTGGCTCCCAAAAAGTAATTAACTCGGGAGACACGACAGCCAAAAGCCTGTTTGCGAAATTTAACCAGACGGTAATGCCCAACCACCCCGATCTGACAGACCAGGATATTCGTGATATCATAGCGTATATTAAATCCGCAAACCCAAAAATGGCCGCTCAGCAATCTGTCCCGGCAGCCACCGGGGACGACAATGCGATGGTTTATAAGGAAAGCGGCTTTTTCCATCACCTGGTATTTGTGGACGAACCTGGCGAACACCATCCGGTGTCAATTCATGATTATGGCCTATGGATAATGCTGTCCGGTTTCATTATTTTACTAATCGTCACTTTACTGATCGTAGTTAAAGCAGAAACTTTCATTGCTGCGCTCAACCTTAAATAT
>Ga0194135_10002217_pt1 | contig 11774 bp, 11 predicted proteins | sample LitLau_LLRF_2013_FD_134024 | JGI IMG/M metagenome (GOLD analysis project Ga0194135, IMG submission 134024) | Freshwater sediment microbial communities in response to fracking from North America - Little Laurel Run_MetaG_LLRF_2013 (version 2) | ecosystem: Environmental > Aquatic > Freshwater >... | reverse complement strand
TTTTCAAACAAGCAAACAGAAGGAGTACCGCGTACCAGCAGCAGCGTAGGCAGCGTCCACGGCGTACCTGCCACTGCAAATCCCAGCTAACAGAAGAAAATCTTAACGTCCACTCCGCACAGAAAAGTGTACTCGTGAAAATTAGGGAGGGAAAGGAGAGACAGAGGTCACGCACTTCGCTGTTTACTGTTACCAGGTGATTAATTTGTGTTTGCTATCATTTGTTTACGCCATCAAAATTAAACTAGAGCAGTCAACTACTCAAACACCAGCAAAAACATTCGTTTCTGGTCATTATGAAATTTATTGCCCCGCGCCCACACTAATGAATTCTTCTCTGCCAGGTCATTAAGGATGAAAGTGTCATTACAATATTACCCAAATTAATCTAAACTAAATTCAATATTATTGACCTCCACAATACAAGAATGAGTTTGCAACAACAACCCGAAGAGCTGTGGGGATCCTCCGACCTCATCTGTGCCGTCGAAATTATTAAAGGTACGTTTACAACAATTTACTCCCGTGATTCCGTAATGTCAAGTGAAGTGAAGCCACCCGGTAATCAATTAATTCTCATTCTCACTCATGAATTCATCTTTCTTATTGTTCAGACCGACTCTACTTTGCCACATTCAAAGGGAGCTGTGTTCTCCGATCAACTTTTAACACCCATTTCTTCAGTATCGATCAAGAGCTCGTCTATGAAAACTTTAATTCGGATTTTGGTCCACTCAATTTAGCAATGCTCTATCGTTACTGCCTCAAATTGAACAGCAAACTCAAGGTACCAAACTTAACTCACTTTCTGTAATAATTAAAAATTCCAACTGTCGTCGCGTGGTTCATTTAAATGTGAGCATTGACCATTGACGCACATAGCAGCGAAAATAACATTAAACTTTAATAGTATGAACTCTGAATTTCCTGTCATGGCTGCATTAATAATTTATTTCGTATGAATTTATAACGAATTTTTATCTTGTACCTGGCTGGGATTGGGATGGAGAATTCAGAATTGTGACGCTTAAGATGATTTAAAATGAGAAGTCGCATCGCATGGTGTAGTGAGAGGAGCTTTGAGAATTTTGTATAAATTGGAGCTGAAGGAGGCGTGGAATAGCCTAGGCCTAGAGTGTTTACTAATTCTGGAATTAATGGCTGATAGACCTCCCTTTTATAGTCTTCCCTCAGGGGAGTTCTGGCATTGCATTTCTCATGCTAAATTAAAATAAAACTAAAACACCGCCCAGTATTAATTTTCGTGCTTCAATGCATTAATTATTAAACTGGGATGTAAATTTATCATCATTAGCCTTCTTAACCTTGCCCTTTATTAATCAAGCTCACGTTATGTAATTTGATTCACTCAATTTTGACTTTCCAGGCACCACATTTTCGCAACAAACGAGTCATCCACTACACGAGTTCGGATCCCCAGAAGCGTGTGAATGCGGCTTTCCTTATTGGCGCATACTCTGTAAATAATATCCGACACTGACAAATGAGCACTTGTTATGAATTACTTTTGTGCTTAGATAATCTACCTGAACAAAACACCGGATGAAGCCTATCGAAGTATTATGGGAGCCAATGGAACACCCTTTGTTTCCTTTCGGTAAGGCTAACATTCCACGCACGTTGAATATGAATGGTATTGAATGAAAATTGAGTTAATTATTCCCTTTCTTGTAGTGATGCCTCATTTGGCACGGCCACCTTTTATATTACCCTCACTGACGTTTTTAACGGGATCAAGAAGGCTCTAGACTTAAACTTTTTCGACTTTTCTGATTTTGACGTTGATGAGTACGAGTACTATGAGGTCGGTCGACTAAATTAAGACTTAGTTCCTACTCAAGTATCTAATTGGATTCTTGCTTTGTTGGAAATTTAGAAAGTTGAAAATGCGGATCTAAATTGGATTGTGCCAGAGAAATTCGTTGCATTCTGTGGCCCGCATCCCAAGACGAAGTTGTTGAATGGTTACCCTTTGCATGCCCCCGAAGCGTATTTCGGCTACTATAGAACCAATAACGTCACTACAATCGTTAGACTCAATCGGAAGCTCTACGACGCCAATCGATTCTCCGCCGCCGGCTTCCAGCACAGTGACTTATTCTTCACCGATGGGAGCACGCCGCCGGAGGACCTCCTGCAGAATTTCCTACAACTTTCCGAAAACACAACAGGGGCTGTGGCAGTTCACTGCAAAGGTTATTTTTTTTTACTGCTTCGGTTATTTACTACGGTTTTGTCGATAGTTGAGTTTTACTTTAAGCTGAATTTTAGCGGGACTGGGTCGTACCGGATCGTTGATTGGTTGCTACATCATGAAGCATTACCGTTTCACAGCGAGAGAAGCAATTGCTTGGGTCCGACTCTGTCGACCAGGTTCAGTCATTGGCATGCAACAGGAGTGGCTGGAAGAGTACGTTCCATGACACATGTTAGAAGAATCAGGATATTGAGCTGACACTAGATTTTTAATTAGGAAGCAGCAAATGCTGTGGGACCTTGGAGATGAGCTGCGCCGTTCAAATCGTGAGGAGCGCCAGCACAAGTTCAAGTTTCCACTGTACAGTGAGGAACGGAAATTTTACCAGGAATCCCTGGACGACTACAACGGGAATTTGGAGGGCGTGGTGGTGGGAGATAGTGTAGGTTCCATTTTGGCGCAGGTTGACGGTTCCATGGGTTCAATGAGGTTGGAAGCTGGGGAAGAAGTTTGGAGTGAGGTAGGCTATTCTGGGATTCAAATAACCCCTCGTCCCCACTTAACGACTGTAATTAATAATACTTCGGTATGTTTCGGTGTTCTGAATGAATTTCGAGACCGATGATTGATAATTAAGCTAATAATTCAGCTAAATGAGCAGACGCTACAAGCCCATGCCCCACTCATAAACTCTTCCTCTCTTTCATCCTCTCGCAGCCTTTGCTTCCCCAGTAGAAACCCAATTAAAATGAATGCTGGGAAACTATTCTTTATCGAATGGAATGGAATTTGATTAACTTGGGAATTGGGTCGACCTTATCGACTGACGTGAGTTTCCTTTACAGGCTTCCACTTCCACAGATGAGGAGGAAACAAAGGAGCAACTAGGTGCGGAAGAGGGCAATTTGACACAGGGGGACATGTTGAATCGAATCAAAGCTCTCAGACAGTACGTCTCTTTTTCAGTTCTTTTGATATTGTTATCCGCTTCCTGACTCGTGTGTGTAACTGTTTTAATTTGGATAGGAAACACCTCCCTGTGAATGTGAGATCACATGGAGCTGGCGGAGTTCGGAACGACAAGAATGGAGCAAATGCAGCACAACTGAAGAGAGCTGCCGCCGGAACCAACACATCCCAAGGAGCCACGAAAAGGTATTTGTTAGGATACTTGAGATGTGCTTGCTTTTGGCTCCCCTTCCCGTTCCGTGTAATACTTTTCTGATTCCAATTTAGTTTTTGCATTAACTCTTCCTGTCTCGTCTTCCTGCTTTTGTTTCTCACTTTGGTAACAGAAATAATTTATGCGATCCCCTCAGAGATCCTTTGAATGAAGATTTTAAAATTATACCCTCACAGTTACCACCCTCTTAACTGCATGTTACTTTTTTCGCTTTATAAATGTCGCCTTGGTTGTTCTGTTGAGTGCTTGTAACTTTATGGACGTCTAAAATGTCCTCATCTAAAACTTGTATCTATTTTTCTGCTCTCTTTCTCTTCCTCGGGTGCTTTGGACGACTTCTTCGTTTGGAATGGGAATTGCAGAGCGTACCGTTGTTCTAACTCGGGTGGTGCCACCGCTTCAGGGCAAGAGCATCTCCTGTCTAAATCTAATACGTTGTCCTATCCCAATCCTCCTGCTGACAACACAAGTCTCACGACCCTTCCTCAAACTCAAAGGAAGCGTAATACAGGATCTGTCTCTCGTAGTAGGGAGAAGGATTGCAGCAGCGGATCAACGACAGCCGTCATTCAGAGTCGTCCCGTCACGCGCTCCCTGACTCGTCTCCTCGCTCCGAAGGATACCCGTTCCCCAAGTCCAAGAATTCTCACTGTTAAAAATCGAATCTCCATCTCCTCCTCAACCTCCGCCTCTCCTCTGAATCCGCAAACCAAGCCTCAAATTCAACAATCAACTATAGGCCGGAATCTGTCTCGACTCACACGCTCAGCAGTAGCTCGGAACTCGAATTCTGAGCTGGGACTCACCAAGCTCCGGGTCCTGGGCGGCGGTGGCGGCAGCGGGAGAACGAAAGTGGGTCCTTCCGAATTGGTCTCAAAGGAAACAGGAGGACGGAGTCTCTTCAAGCCAACTTCTCTCAATCCTTAACTTCTAGTGAATCCAAATCCAAACTTGTCTAAAAACAGTATTATAATCCTTGCTAACAGTGTTATCCCGGTGAAGTTTTAAGTTTTAGGTAATTTTAACGTAAGAACGGACCTGGTCAATTCCAAATATTAGTTAAGTGTAAAAAAAACTTTAGGTTAAGCTTTAAACTGATCGAGTGAAATTGTTTTAACAACTAAATAACTAATGACGAGTAAGAAGCAAGGATCCATTCCTCGTCTTTGTTACCCCCTGTTTCAGAGTTTAATTATTATTTAGGAGGTGGTTGCTTAGTTGTAAGTCCTTGAGACTCACTTTGACAATCCTATTCTATAGATACTGATGAAGGTGATGCTTGAAATTGTAATTATCCTAATTGTGAATTGGGTGAGACTTGTGGGGACGATTGATGTTGCTCATGTTTCCAAATTCCACTACTACCCCCTCTCTTGCATCTTTAGCAACGTCCTCTGCTCTGCTTCTCTCCTTCAAAAATACACGCATCTTCAACCGAATCAACTAAATTCCTTGTCTCCTTTTAGCAATAAAGTGAGACCTTCCTCATCATCCAGAGCATCCTCGGGGAATTGTCGACGGGCTGTCCCAGGCTCACCTCGTAGTCGCTCCAACAATGCACCCGTTATCCTCCATTGGCGCACCCGACACCACCGCCTGCCAAGTGAAGAAGAACCACTTTTGGAGTCCAAGGGGAAAAGCCCATGCTCCTCCGATTGTCCTTGACCCTTACTACCAAAACCCCATCAGAGGAAGAGTTCTGAATTTCGGTGGACTCATTTATGAGGGGAAATGGGGACTTCCGAAGTAGCCAATTAATCCCTGTCGAAATTCTTCCTGTTATTTACCATCTACCTACTCTGCCGGAGAGACTCACTCATTGACTCTGACCGACCCTACCTACTCCTGAAATCGAAGTCCGAAGGGAGATTGAATCCGAATTTTTGAGCCCTACTCCACCTCAACCTCAGTTTCGGTCAGGATTCTATCCTTTCAATTCTAATTCAGGTTTAGACCATATATGAGGTAGAATCCTAGGCTCTTCCTGACAGTTATAAGTTTAAGGCCAGAGAAACTCGATTCAATCATGATTCGCATGAGTGACTAGATTCTCTATTTGAACATGGGTCCATAGGACTAGAATGCTATTCTGTTCAAACAAAAAAATTTATGCATTAGTTATATAAATACTAAATTGTCAAAACCTTTTAGAATGTGTTGTGTCATTTAACCAAAGTCAATTAAACTCAATTCCAAGGAAATTCACTTGAGCAACTCGTTCATCCACTATTGACTCCAAGTCATCCCATATATACCAGGAAAAGGGGGTCAGCAGTTTAGTAGATTCCCAGTTCCGTGTTTCTGGTTTAATTTTTGCGGAGGCTCGCTGCGACTGTACAGTATCAATCTGAATAAGAAACGGAGAAGTTAGATTTAGTAACGTTAAAACATGCATGTATTATATGAATCCCACCGTATATTATTTTATCTCGACTTTTCTCTGGGATACTCCAAAATTAAAAACAAGAGTTCGAGTTATCGTGGGAACTAAAAACTCTGTAGGTACAGTGGAGTAGGAACTTGATTGGTCCTCGCATAGTGTATAAATTAAGAAATTCAGAGTAATATAATTTAATAAGCAGGTCATCATCACAAGGTTCCGGTTCCTGGTCCGTGGATTTCAGCATGTTCGAGGTCGTGTTCACCACTAGCAGAGGACGTATCAGAGGCACTATCGGATGGATCTGAAGACCAATGCTCGTCTCCTGGGTTCGTAAGTAGCTGGTAACTGAAAGTCATCAAGAAACATCCAATTACAAATTATTGATCTACAGGGAGAGCTGACCCAACCCAACACAATTCATGCAGGTATTTAGAGTAAAAGAAAGAAGAAAAGGGAAGCAGAGACATGGTGGCGGCATTGGAGCTCATGGAGCATAAAATTTTCCCCGTTGCTCCTCAAAATTAAAATCGTTATATTTTGGAAAAGAGTAAAGTGGGACTGGGCGGAAGCAGCGTTGAAGTGTAAGAAAATGACACTGGCTAATTAAAGAGTGTCAGGTCAGTTTAAGAGTCTTACAGCAGCTCCGATTCTACTCAGATATCGATTTCTAATGTGAAACTCTGAGCTGGGGCTGGGGGAGGAGGAAGAAGGCACAGCCGATGCGTACAACTGATCCCTTTCCAGCGTTTCCATGAGCCTGGAAATAAGTAGAAAGCAATTGACAAAAGTCACTACTTCCAAAAACTAGTTGGAAATGAGACTCTGACCGAGATGAATGGAGAAGGATATTCACATACAAATGAAATTACAATGAAAGCTAACCGGAAATAGTCCAAAGCGATAGTTGTATAAAACTCATTTTTAACTTGGCTGATTTGACGACTGATTGAGAAAGTTCAAATTAAGCTTCCAACTATGCTGTCAACCCTATAACTAATTTGAGCTTCATTATCATCCTTCCAAAGAAGATGGATATGGGGGAGGGCCAGTATTCACTCTCCAATAAAACCTGACATTGCCCACAACAAATGGATAAAATTTCCCGCAGCAGTGTCGGAAGAGAGGAGTTTGGAATTAATAAGCGCGTCTTATGTTAGGACTTTTAGAGAGTAGATTTTAGCTAATAAATGTCTCACATTTTGCTATGCTCCCAGCGATCTCGTGCAGCAATGCTCATATTGAGGTTACCCTTGTGAAAGGAATCGGAAAACCAGAGGACGAGAGTGAAAGCCAGCGACACTACACCACACAAGAAAGAAATGGATGAGAACTGAAGTAAAATGAAAGTGCACCTCATTGACTCCCATGAGTTTCCTCCTCGGAAGTGTCTCCAGAAGTCGAATGACAGTTCAAACTCTCAATGAAACGTCGACGGGATGGCGTCATGCTAAGGATCCCAGTGGATCGCCAGTCTTGAACCCACACGGATAGGATCAACAGTAGAGCCACTGCACCATCAATAAGTTAGCACAGCTCAATTAACACTCGTCCGAGAGGAGGGTTCCTTCTCATGCTGAATGAATATCCTAACGGAATTTTAAAAATTGAGAAATATTTCATATTTAACTCACATGAGAGCCACGCGAGGAAGAAGACTTCGAGGAGGAGGTATCCGCCCATATCAACAATGTAACCAGCCGCCATAGAAATCACTGCCAATCCCAAATTCTGGAAGGCCTGCATAATCCCGTAGGCCGTTCCGAGTTGATGCTCAGGAACCACCAACGCCACCATCTACAAAACAAAATTTTTTTTGAATGGAATGGCTGGAACAGAATAATAGAAAACGAAACGGGTGCTCACAGGCCAAAGAGCACTTGCAAGCATGGAATAGGCGAGACCCATCGTGATCATGGCGATGTATGGATTGAGGAAAGTGAATGCTAGCATTCCGTGAGCAGCAATGGTGACCAGAATTGAGAGGAAGACCCAGAAAATGTTCCGTCCTGCTCGATCAACCACGAATCCAAAAATGGGGGATGCAAAGGCGGAGACGATATAGAGGATACTGTTGACCGTGTTTGCACTGTCAGCGGAAAAGTCGAACTTCCTCTCAAAAAATACCCTATGAATGGAAGTCCAATCAAACAAGGTTCAACTTTAATGCTGAGGATAAAATGGCAAGGCACTTACTTCCCGAGCGCGATGAATGGGAAAATTGCCACATAGTAAGCGACACAAGTGGCTGACATAAGCCAGAATGAACCAGGAAACTCCATGATATCGGAGAATCGGATCGTGTCCACGACGTGACCTTCGGGGCGCTTGTTTAATATCCTCTCTGCTCTGTAGTCAAACACGGCAAGGACAACGGCACAAATCAACGAACCCACGCATGTCAGTGCAGCTGTAACCAAAGCCCAAGAGAATTAGTATTCTCCGGTTATTCCGGAAAATGAGTTGTACCCATGAGAAGAACAACGCCGAGGGTGGTATGCCCCTTCTCCACGAAGCTCTCGACCCAATGGTAAACATGCTCAATCGAATTAAAGTTGACTGTGGATCCGACTCGGGCGAAACTGAGCTGAAGGCCAAATACCATGTTTAGCTCTTTTCCCTTGAACCAACTTACAGCGTACGTATTCTGGGCCACCGCCAACGACTCTCCACCAATTCTTATAGGACGAGAATTCGGGTTAATATGTGAAGTGATAGAATATGAGCAAAAGAATCCAGACTCTTCTTACCCGAAGATGAACCGACCCATCAACATGAGCCAGAAGTGGTTGTATATCCCTCCAAGGGCAAAAATAACTTGGCCAATGAGGAGGAGGATGCAGAAGATGACAGTACCCAGACGGATACCAAACACACTGCGGAAAAGCGGAAGTTGTTTGAATTTGGTACACGTAAAAATGTCATGTTTGGTAAATATAGAAAACGTGATTCATCAGTAACCTGTCGAGAAGGAATCCTCCAATGAAGCAAAAGATGACATTGGGCCACGAGTACCAGGAGTACAGTTGAGCAAACTGCGCCGTAGAAATGTCCATGTCGGCAATGAAACTGTCCTGAAGGGCTCCGGGATTGTCATAACAAAAGTAAGAACCTGGAGATGAGATTAATAGAAAGAAGCCACATGATCAATTTAGCATATTTCCTTTTAAGTTAGTTTATTGACCTCTAATCTATCCATGATAACTGACTCATCATATTCCACATGCTGGTATGACTCATTCACTCACCAATTGACATGCTCAATCAATTGACATTTCGAAATAGCCAATGCCCGCTTGTCATGGAAAGGAAATGTAGAATTTTCGTGGAAGAAACTTACCGAACCCAAGAAGGCACATGAAGATGAGGGCAATGAACCGGTGAACTGTACTCCTCGGGGAACAGAGGTGATAGCCACATCCTTTACCATCCTCAACGACAGTATCGGGTTGTGTGAAGCTCGTACTGTCAGTCACAAGTCCGTCCGTGTCTTCCATTCCTCAGCCTCAATGTAAACAAATGTCCACGAACGTTTCCCTTATAGTAAACGCTAATTTTTAACCACGAGAAGCAGACTTCTTCCGTGTCTGTTTACTTCTTTAGAGGCACGGTCGTATACTGATGGTCATAGTAGTGCATGCCGACGTGGGGTCATCGGACGACTGCTGAGTTCAGAAGTTCGGAATCGGAAAAGTAGATAACTCCTGGTCTGGAATTACAGTACAAACAAAAATGCGTGAAGAACTGGGAATTAAAGGCTTCCAGTCAAAGCCGCTCCAAAAGCATAGAGGATGGATGGATGGATCGATATCCTTATCTTCCATTTACCGTTATCATTAGCCAACAAGCAGACGGAATACACTGAACTGACAAATTAAAATTAAAGGTGAAAGCAGTAGCTGCAGGTAGACAATTAAGTGCGTTAAGTAAAAGGACGACGAGCGAAGGAAGGGAGTTGATCATTATTAATCTAGAATTATACATAAATTATTTTTTCACTTTACGTTTTATTGTAGAGGTGGATCGTGGATGAGCCAAGTGACCAAGTGAGTGCCAAGACAGAAGAGAGAATTCCAACAGAAAGGATATGACCCAGCTGTGCTGTTCCAGAATGTGTCCTGTGTGATGGGGAGGGAGTAGTAAAGTGACTAATCCAATGATACTCCCCCATAAATCACTTTCTCATCCATTCTTGTCCACTAACAAATTACGAATTAAAAGTCCAATAAGGGATTAGGAAGATAACAGCTGAGAGCTAATGAGAAGAGAAAGAGAAAGAGAGGAGATTATGAGCCTAGCCGAGGAGGCGCGGAGGAGGTGAGTCTTCTAAATGTTGAATGAAAGAAAACATTTCAATCCTTCCGCATCCACCCTCTTTTTTCTCTACTCATGAAATCAGTCAATCAGAACTAAACAAAATCAAATTTACTCAATCCAATCCCAACAATTGAATTTTATTCCATCTAAGAACTCTTTGTCATTTCCAACAAATAGTAATCAATAATTAAATTTATTTAGTCAGCCCACATTTATTCTTTCTTCGCTTCCTTCCGCCTCCAGTTATCCATCCCCCCAGAATCCCCCATATCTCTCTCACCCCGAGCTCCACCAGTTCCTCCTAAGGAACGACGATCCCCTCCAGGTGCAGGCTTCGGTTCCTCACGCCTGAAATTCAAGTTATTCAAATTCAAAAGACAGAAAATGACGACATTCAAACAAAAACAAATCTTCGACATTCTATCCCTCACCTGTATCCTGCACTCGCAGATCGTCCACCCCCAATCCCAGTACCAGCACCACTCCGCCTGTACAACAAAGTGATCAAAGTTAGCTTGGCTAGTTTCATAATCAGTAATTAGGTCACACTTACGGTGGTCCAAAACCATCCCTGTCTCCACCACTCGGACTGCGCCACGACTCCTCCTTTGGTTCCTGTTACAAAACATTACGTTGTCAATATATCCTGAATTTAGTTTGCAATTTCAGTTAAATGAATTCACCTCTTTCCGGGGGAAACTTCCACGACTCATTTCTTGGTCACGATCTGATCCACGATCCCGGTCCATTCCACGGTCTCGGTCCATTCCACGATCTCGGTCTATTCCACGATCTCGGTCCGTTCCCCGATCTCGGTCGATTCCACGGTCTCGGTCCATTCCACGATCTCGGTCCATTCCACGGTCTCGGTCCATTCCACGATCTCGGTCCATTCCACGATCTCGGTCCATTCCACGATCTCGGTCCATTCCACGATCTCGGTCAATTCCTTGATCACGATCTCGTTGGCCTCCACGACCTTCTGCTGATTCTCCGACAGCGGTACGAGTTGTGACAGGAGCCGAACCGTCAGCCATGCGAAACTTGGGTCTCCAGGCTTCAACGCCACCAGGAGGCGCGGGTGCAGCAGGCGAAGGTTGGATTGTAGGAGCATTCCGCTCCTTCTCGACGAGACGTTCCTCAATCTCACGTTGCTTAGCCAATTGGAGTTCCAGAGTTCGACGGTTCCGTTCCTCAACTTCTTTTTGCAACTTGTCTTGTTCCTCGCGAGCCTTTGCCTCTTCCTCCCGCTGAATCTCTTCTTGACGACAACGTTCTTCCTCTGCACGATCTTCAAAATACTTGCTGCGCCTCTGATCATAGCGTTCCTTCTTCCGCTCATTCATTCTCTTCGCCTTCTCATCAACAAGGCGCTTCTCAAAGTCCTTCAACTTCTTGACAAAAACGTCACGGCGAGAATCAAGCAAACGCTTGTAGAATACTTCCTTCTCCTCTTTCATTCGCTTCATCCGATCCCGATTTTTGACTGCTACCTTCCGCTCTTCAATCAGATGGGAAATCCGCTCATTCTCATGCAAATCCCATTCTACCTTCTCTTCCTCCTTTTTCTTAGACATATGCTCCTCAATAACCGGGATTTCTTCAATCCGTTTTGCACGTTCCATATGATCCAGTCGCTTCTGCTGAGCTTGCATCCTCACTTGGCGCTCTGAAGC
>Ga0194135_10002216_pt1 | contig 11774 bp, 6 predicted proteins | sample LitLau_LLRF_2013_FD_134024 | JGI IMG/M metagenome (GOLD analysis project Ga0194135, IMG submission 134024) | Freshwater sediment microbial communities in response to fracking from North America - Little Laurel Run_MetaG_LLRF_2013 (version 2) | ecosystem: Environmental > Aquatic > Freshwater >... | reverse complement strand
TTTGCTATTATTAATCCAAATAACAAGTACAAATCCCAAAACTCCAAAATGGAGTAGTTATAAAATACTAAACACAAAAAAAAAGAGGCTGATCATTTTTTATCAATGATACAACCTCTTTTTGTTTAAGAACTATTTACCCGTTGCCTAAGCAAATACATTATTATTATTTGCAGACCTAAAAATAAGCTAAATCGAATGAACAACAGTCCATTGCTGTTTTATAAACTATAAAACTCATAATCCGAACCATTTCCCATACACATGTTACCACTTCATCCCAGAAACACTGATAAATTCCAAAACAATAATCCAAAATTTTGCTTTATAAGAGAGAAAGAACACAAGAATTGTCTTTTGAGCAAGGATTCCATTCCAATGAAGAGTAGAATTTAAACAAAAAATACGATTTCTACTTTTTTGTTTATGAATTCTCATCAGACGAATCAAAAAAATAATCACAAATGAAGATAGCCTATATATCAACTTACCCTCCGCGTGAATGTGGTATTGCTACATTCAATAATAATCTGTTAAAAGCAATTGGCCATGACACAAAAGAAGTATCCAAGGACAGTTTTGTCGTTGCCCTCACAGACTCCGAAGACCTGACTACTTACGAATACCCTCCCGAGGTTAAATATGTTATCCGCCAGGACAATCAGAAGGATTATACCAGGGCTGCCGATTACATTAATACCAGCCTGACAGATGTATGTATTATGGAACATGAATTTGGTATTTATGGGGGAGAAAAAGGCGTTTATATATTACCACTAATCGCCCGTTTACAAAAGCCCCTGATTACGATTCTCCATACCATACTTCAAGACCCTTCCTATATGCAATTGACCATGATCAGGGAAATTGCCAAATACTCTTCGAAAATTGTGGTGATGAGTAACAGGGCCGTCAGTTTTCTGACTACTATTTATGGAATATCTGCAAATAAAATTAAGCTTATCGAACATGGCGTTCCAGATCTGGAATCCAAAAAGAACAATAAAATCAAGGCTTCTCCAACCTTTAAGAACAAAAAAGTGCTTTTTACTTTTGGTCTGCTCAGCAGGAATAAGGGATTGGAAACCGTCATCGAAGCATTACCCGAAATAGTTAAAAAAAATCCTGATGTCATCTATGTCATACTGGGTACAACACATCCGGGAGTGATCCGTAATTCGGGTGAAGAATACCGTGACAGCCTGAAACGAATGGCAAAAAAGCTAAACGTAGAAAACCATCTGATCTTCATCAATAAGTTCGTATCAGAAGACGAGCTGTTTGACTACCTGACAGCAGCAGATCTATACATCACCCCCTATCTTAATGAAGCACAAATTACCAGCGGTACCTTATCGTACGCTGTAGGTGCAGGGGCCGCCGTAGTCTCCACTCCTTACTGGCATGCCCAGGAATTACTTGCAGATCAACGCGGAAAATTATTTGACTTCAAAGATGCTAAAGGACTGGCCAGAATCGTAAATGAATTATTGTCTACTAAAGGACAACTTCAGGAACTCAGGAAAAATGCCTACAATTATGGCTTAAACCTGCGCTGGCCAAACATTGGCAAGATTTACATTCAGACACTCAAAGAAGCCATATTACATGCCAATCAGATTGAGGAAGAAATTAAACCTATTATAGATCCCGATATGATGCCCAGCTTCAGTATGGCCCATATCAAACGTTTAACTGATGATACCGGAATTGTACAGCATGCAAAATATGGAATTCCCAATCTTAAAGAAGGTTATTGTCTCGATGATAATTCCAGGGCATTAATTATGGTCATTATGGCCTGGCAGCAAAACAAAAGCAAGACTGCACTCGAATTACTGCCGGTTTATCTGAGTTATATCCAGTATATGCAGTGTGATAATGGCAACTTCAGGAATTTCTTAAGTTTCAAAAGAGAGTATCTGGACGAAGTTGGCAGTGAAGATTCCTTTGGCAGAACGATCTGGGCACTGGGTTACCTGATTAACAATGCACCCAATAATTCCTACAAAGAATTTGCGACCGAGCTATTTGTAAAATCCATCCCCCACTTTAATAAACTGGAGCACCTGAGAGGTATAGCCAACACCATGATTGGTTTAAGTTCTTTTTTAAAGGCCCGTCCTTATGATGAACAGATTATCCATGAACTCGATCAACTGGCGATACCTCTCCAGGCTGCCTACCGGGCCAATAAAGAAGATCAATGGAGCTGGTTTGAACAGAAAATGACATATGACAATGCCATTTTACCATTAGCACTGCTCTGCCATTATGAAACCACCCAGAATCAGGACTCTCTGGCCATTGGACTGGAAAGTATGGAGTTCCTGAGTTCTAAAACAATGGATAAAGGTTATCTCAACCCTGTAGGTAATGACGGATGGCTTTTAAATGGTAAAGAAATGGCCTTATATGATCAGCAGGCAATTGAAACCATGGCTATGGTTCTGCTCTATTTTAAGGCTTATGAAATTACCCTCGATTTAAAGTATATCCGTCTGATGTATCTCAGTTATCAATGGTTTCTGGGTGAAAACAGTCTCCGTCTCCCTTTATACGACTACGAAACCAAAGGTTGTGGCGATGGTCTTCAAACCTTTGGCGTGAACAGAAACCAGGGGGCAGAAAGTACCCTGGCCTATTGGGTCTCACACCTTGTTGTACTCAAAGCCCTCGAATACGAATACTCTCCTGAAACTATGACATACAAGGAAGAACTTCTGAAATGAAAGTAGCTGTATTATCACCAGTGGCGTGGAGAACTCCTCCCCGCCATTATGGCCCATGGGAACAAATGGCATCCAACCTGACAGAGGGCCTCCATCAGGCAGGGATAGATGTCACTTTATTTGCCACGGGCGATTCAGTCACCAGCTCGAAATTAATCAGCGTCGTGGAGAAAGGATATGAGGAAAACCGTGACCAGGATGCGAAAGTACTCGAATGCCTGCACATCAGTAACCTGATGGAACAGGCAGACAGCTTCGATCTGATCCACAATCATTTTGACTTTATGCCCCTGAGTTATTCGCGGCTGATCAAAACTCCTGTTTTAACAACTATCCATGGTTTTTCATCAGAAAAAATCATCCCGGTCTATCAGAAATATAACCGAGATGGTCATTATGTTTCCATCAGTAATGCCAATCGCCATCCTTCGCTGACTTATCTGGCAACTGTATATAATGGTCTGGATACAGAGAGTTTTCAGTTCAATCACTTTCCCACTGACTACTTGCTTTTTTTCGGAAGGATCCATCCAGATAAAGGAACTGCCCAGGCTATACAGATTGCCCTTAAAAGCAAAAGAAGATTATTGATAGCTGGAATTATCCAGGATGAAGATTACTACAAAAAACAAGTAGAACCCTATCTGAACGATCAGATCCAGTTTCTGGGTACAGCAGGCCCCGATTTACGAAATGAACTCCTTGGGAAAGCCGCAGCCCTGTTACATCCTATCCATTTTGAAGAACCCTTTGGATTGAGTGTGGTCGAGGCTATGTTATGCGGAACCCCTGTCATTGCTTTTAACAAAGGATCCATGCCAGAACTGATCCGCAACGGAAATACTGGTTTTTTAGTCAATAACACAGAAGAAGCAGTGATGGCTGTTGACAGGCTCGAACAAATTGACAGGTATGCCTGCCATGAATGGGCCAAAAACAGATTTTCCAAAGAAAAAATGGTAGAGGATTACCTGAACCTCTACCATCAGATCATTTAACTATGCTTTATGTTCACTGCTTCCTGAGCTTAAAAGCTTAGCCAGCAGCAGATCAATCTTCACTGTTGCGAAAGAAGAACAATAATCCGAGAGTCCGTAAGGAATGATCAGCTCCCCGTTATGAATAATTGATCCGCAGGAATACAATACATTAGGTACATAACCTTCTCTTTCATCATTATTCGGAATAACCAAAGGTTCGGTCAACCTGCCGATCTCTTTGGAAGGGTCTTCCAGATCCAGCAAACTTGCCCCCAGACAGTATCTGCGCATCGGTCCTACCCCATGTGTAATAATTAACCAGCCAGCCTCAGTTTCTATAGGAGATCCGCAATTACCGATCTGAATAAATTCCCAGGGAAACTGTGGATGCTGCAACTTCACAGGGCTATCCCATACGGTAAGTTTATCAGAATACATCAGATAATTATTCCATCCGTCTATTCTGGACATCATCACGTACATACCATTAATTTTGCGCGGAAACAATGCCAGGTTCTTATTCTGAGCACCTGTACCATGAAGCGGACTTACCTTAAAGTCATAAAAATCGGTTGTCTGCAAGAGCTTTGGCAAAATCATGGCCCCATCAAATGCAGTATAAGTGGCATAATAGATCACTGAGCCATCTTCTTTAATAAAACGAACAAAACGCGCATCTTCAATACCTTTCCGCTCAAATTCAGATATCGGGAAAATCACCCGGTCAGAAATATCCGTATCCCTCGAAAAACTGATTTCATGATAGGTATCTGAAAGCCAGAGCACCTTATCATATTCCAGTTTTTTCAAATCATCAGTATGGCGGCTTTTTAGATCCAGGACGACACCTCTAAGGGTTGCATAATCAAACTTATCATCCAGCCTTAAAACCAATTCACCCAGAATATAAAGATCAATCATAGCGTCTGCCGCTTTTTTGAAGAATAGCTTTTTATTATATACCGCATTGCGGACTACTTCTGCTTCATCGACGTAACTCCCGGAAGGATCAACCGTAATATTTCCACAACAATCAATCAATGCCCTTCTGAATACAACAGAAGAAATGTGTCCTTCTCCTACTGCCCTGAAACTAATGATTAAACGCTTTTCACCCTCTACCAGTTCAGACTGGTCAGGATCTTCAACCACCGATGGGTTAAAAAAGGCAGCAGATTCTATAGAATATTCATGTGTAAAATAAGAGCCAAGCAGTAAACGCTGATATTTACTCAGAGACTCGTAATCGATATCCATTGCATCTATACAATACTTAATATTTTTGCAATGCCGGGTCAGAATCCTGGTAATGTTCCGGTGCCGTTTGGAATATTCCTGCAGGATCGGGGAGATCAGGCCGAAGACTTCTTTTGAGGATAAATCCAAAACTCTTCGGATAACCTCCTTTGCCCGTTCCTCACCATTAAAGAAGAATCTTGCAATGACACGCTTGGGATCAGGGTATACTTTTACCGGTTTTCGTTCTATTAATAATCTCATAATTATAATAACGCTTTTAACACGTATAAAGGTTATATGAATTTAGTTTTTATTTAATGAAAACAAGACCCGTTCATTATTTATTTGTGACAGGATAACTTAAATGTCCTGAAAACTGACATAAATGCCAGTTTAAAAGCTGACATTCTAACAAATAAAGTCAAACTGTCTCAAATATTCTTTGTTAATTTTATATTAAACTTTTGTTAATTGTCATCGCAAAATAATAAAGGAAAATCTAAAACAATTTATCTCACTATCGGATAAGCTTTTACAAAAAAAGCCCTTTCCAGTTTATAGGATTAATATTTGTTTGGCACCAGTCTTGACTATATGACAAACATAGTCAGAAACTAAAATAAAATACCTGGCTTTGCATTAATTAAAAAAACAACAAAATGAAAAAATTATTATTATCATTAATCGCAGTTTCTGCATTAGCATTTACAACTCAAGCACAAACTGAAAAAGGTAAATTCATGTTAGGTGGTAATGTTGAATTTGATTCAAACAAACCAAATGGCGCAAGCAAATCAAACACTATATTCAATATCGTTCCAAGTGTAGGTTACTTTGTAACTGATAACTTTGCAATCGGTACAGGTGTTGGTTACGAAAGTTCAAAAAACCACGTTGATGCAGTTACTGTAAACGGTGTTACCACTGTAGCAGGAAGCACTACTAAAAAACAAGCTTTTGTTATCGCTCCATTTGCACGTTACTACAAAGGTATCACTGAGCAATTCAAATTCTTTGGACAATTATCAGTTCCAATGGCATTTGGTAACACTAAAGTTGGTGATGTTGATGGAAACAACTATGCAAAAGTTAGTAAATACAACAACGTAGGAGTTGCTTTATCTCCAGGTTTTGCATTTTTCCCAAGCAAAAAATTCGGTATTGAATTCTCTGTTAAAGGTATCAGCTACAACGACAACACTTTGAAAAACAACAACGGTGATAAAATCGGTGGTAACAAAGATTTCAACATCGGTGCTAACTTCTTCGCTCCAAAATTAGGTGTTCAGTTCTACTTATAGTATGTAGATACTCTACGCATTTTTATAACAAAAAAGGCCTTGCAATATTGCAGGGCCTTTTTTGTTATAAATGATATTATACAAGCTATCAAACCCTCTTGCAGAATTAAGATTTTATTGTAAATTCGATAAATGGCCCGGTAAAAACAATAAGCTAAACCGCTTTAAATTTTATCAAAATAAAATCTACTAATTAAATAGACTTTATTACATTTGCCCTTGACTACTAAGAAAAAACTAACTTAAACCAAGCTTTGGCATGCCTGACTACAGTGCGTATTCGGATATTGAATTAACAGACTTACTCAAAGCCGGGAAACATGATGCGTATGCCGAAATCTATAACCGGTATATATTTGTCCTGTTAAATCATGCCAATAATAAATTACGCAACCGCGAGGAATCCAAAGATGTTGTCCATGAAGTTTTCGCCATGTTATGGTCTAAACGCAAAGACCTGCAAATAAACAACCTCTCCGCTTACCTCTATACTTCGGTCAGAAATATTATCCTGAATCAGTTTGTACATAAAGAAGTTCAGGACAAATACCTGATTTCGATCACCAGGTTTGCAAAACAGGAAATCCCGGTTACCGATCACCTGGTCAGAGAACATCAGCTTTCTGAATTAATAGAAAAAGAGATCGCTGCCCTTCCCCCTAAAATGCGCAGAGTTTTTGAGCTGAACAGAAAGGAGTACCTGAGTCATAAAGAAATATCCGGTGTCCTTGAAATTTCAGAGCAGACTGTCAGTAAACACATCACCAATGCCCTGAAAATCCTCCGGACTAAACTAGGCATTTTCATCTATCTGATTGCACTCTTTCATCACCGGTAAAAAACAATATATATACTGACAGAAAATAATTTCATTTTCTTTTACCTGTTCACCCTCCTATTCTTGTCTTACAATTAGTTAGGGAATCATAATCCTTAAAAATATGCAGGAAGACAAGTTAAACGAGATTATTCATAAATATAAAGCCGGAACAGCCACTGAAGAAGAAAAGGCTTTTCTGGAATGCTGGTATTTGCAGTATCAGGAACAGGATGATCATTATTACGATTTACAGGAACGCCTTGAAGATGCCGAGGAAGTGTGGGGAAGCCTGCAAAAACAAATACATCAATCTAAACAATTTATGTACTGGCCAAAAATTGCTGCTGCCATATTAATTGTAGCTTTTGGCAGTATTTATTTTCTGCGCAAAGAAATCTCATCGGTTTCAGATACCCGGCTGGCCAGACAGGATGTACTTCCTGGTGGGAACAGAGCCGTATTGGTTTTAGGTGACGGCACCAAAATTTCACTGACTGATGCAAAAAATGGAGAAATAGCTGATCAATGTCGCGTGAAAGTCAAAAAATCGGCCGATGGACAGCTTATTTATACTATCCAGGAAGAGCAGAACTCATCAGAAAAATTAGATTCCAATATTATAGAAACTCCAAAGGGCGGCCAGTTTCAGATACGCCTGCCAGATGGATCTGCGATCTGGCTTAATGCTTCTTCTTCCCTGAAATATCCAGTCAATTTTAATGGTGCAAAAGAAAGAAAGGTTGAGCTCAAAGGAGAAGGCTATTTTGAAGTGGCCAAGGACAAAACAAAACCTTTTATTGTTAAAACCGAAAACCAGGAAGTAAAAGTATTAGGGACACATTTCAATATCAACGCATACAAAGATGAAGCCTCAGTAAAAACCACTTTACTGGAAGGGAGTATACAGGTTTCCTGTGCACAGCATACTGAGCTGATCCATCCGGGTCAGCAGGCTACCCTCAGCAATAAACAATTCAGGATCACTTCAATAGACACTGAGGAAGCCGTAGCCTGGAAGAAAGGTAATTTTGAATTTGATAATGCTGATATCAAAACTGTCATGCGTCAGTTGTCCAGATGGTACGATGTCGAGATCAGCTACGATGGAGAACTCCCCGACCTGCATTATACAGGATCACTACCCAGAAACAGTAATATCTCAGTGATATTAAATATGCTGAAGAAAACAGGAAAAATCAATTTCAAAATTGATAAAAGGAATGTAACTATATGTAAATAACAAAAATCAATCTAAAAGAAAGGAGATCAAGCGAGGAAAAACCTAGACCAAACAACCTGAACCAAATTCCGGTATACAACAACCGCAGAATGCGCTAACATCCTGCGGTCTATATTCTTTTAAAAGAACATACCGGAAAATTTCAATTAATCTTTCGAATCAAAAAAACTTTAACCTAAACTAAAGGTATGAAACAATTTATACAATCTCAAAAGATTGTAGATGGCGAGCTATGCATTAGCCCTAACCAGGTTATCACCCGCCAATCTATATTGCCCGATCACAAAAGGCAGTGGAAAAAAGCATTATTAACGATGAAAATAATAGGATTTTTACTTTTTGCATTCTGCATGCAGGTAAATGCTGCAGCATACTCCCAGCAGGTTACCCTGAAAAGAACCCATGTTTCTTTAAAGAGTCTGCTTCGGGAAGTCCTTAAACAAAGCGGCTATACCCTGCTTTACAGCGAAGAAACTATGAATCAATCTGTTCCTGTTACGATAGATTTGAACCACACTTCACTGAAAGCTGCGCTCGATCAGATTTTCGCTGGTCAGCCACTATTTTACAGTATCGAGGCAAAAACAATCCTGATCAGTGAAAAAGAGGAAAACGAAGGCATAGTCAATAAATTCAAAGCCTATTTCGCAAAAATTGATGTGAGCGGAAGGGTTGTAGATGAATCTAATCTTCCCTTACCGGGTGCATCTGTTAAAGTCAAAGGAACCAAACAGGTTGCACTGACAGATGCTACCGGAGCATTTAACCTGAAAAACGTACCTGAAAATTCGGTACTGATCATCTCATTCGTAGGTTACGTGAACCGGGAAGTGAAAGCGCAGCAGGAACTGGGCAATATACAACTGACATTAAATCCCGCTAAACTGGATGAAGTAGTTGTCGTTGGTTACGGGACCCAGGAAAGAAGAGACCTGACAGGCTCTGTTGGAAAAGTAACCGGAACTACATTAGCCAGCCAGCCTGTAGAGAGTTTTGACAAAGCACTGGCAGGCAGAATAACAGGTGTTTATGTTAGCCAGAGCAGCGGCCTTTTAGGTGATCCCCCGACCATACGGATCAGGGGTACCAATTCATTAACATCAGGCAGTGACCCATTATATGTGCTGGATGGGATTCCAATTATTACCGCTAACCAAAGTAGTGTGATCACAACCAATCCATTAGGTGACATCAATCCATCCGATATTGCAAGTATCGAAGTCTTAAAAGATGGATCGGCATCGGCAATTTATGGCTCAAGGGCAGCTTCGGGGGTAGTATTGATTACCACAAAAAAAGGAGAAAAAGGAAAAACATCTGTTAATTATGATACCTGGATGGGTTTCGCTCAAACCGCCAAACGTTATAAAATGCTGAATGCGGCACAATTTATAGAAATCAATAACGAAAAGTTCACTAATGCGGGCCTGTCCCCACAAGCTTTTCCGACCCTTGGTCCAGATGGAAAACCTTATGACACAGACTGGCAAAAAGTACTGTTCAGAACAGGTTTCACACAGAATCATAGCTTATCCCTAAGCGGTGGCACAGATAAATCCAGTTACTTTTTTTCAGGAGGCTATACAGATATCAAAGGGGTTACCGTAGATAACTCCCAAAGAAAGTATATGGTAAGAGCCAGTGTAGAACAAAAAGCGCTGAATATATTTACTTTCGGTTTTAATACGGCGATAAGTTATGTGCAGAATCAGGGTCTGAATACAGATCCCGGTGCTGTCAGCGGTAACGTCGGCGCTGGTTTGGTACTTTTCCCCAATGTTCCTGTTTATAATCCGGATGGTTCCTATAATATCACTGGAAATGCACTGGGCAAAGGAGCAAATAAAATTGGTATTGCCAATGACCTGCCCAATATCAAAGCAGTATTAGATAATAACGTTTACAGCAATCAAAATACAACTATCAACGGAAATGCTTTCGTCAGCGCAAAAATCATCGACGGACTGTCAGTCAGATCACAGATTGGCGTAAATGCATTATATGGCGAGGATTATCTTTACTGGAGCCCACTTCATGGGGATGGAAACAGCACAAACGGTTATGTTTATCAGCAATACAATCCATCTTTTAATTATGTGTGGACAAATAACCTGAGTTACAATAAAACATTCCACCGCCATAGCTTTGGTGTTGTCGCCGGTACCGAATACCAGAAAACAAGAGTAAGGAATTTCAATGCCTCAGGAACAGGCCTGTCCAATGTCTATTTTGGCCCTCAGAATTTAATTTCAGGTACAGTAGCTAATCAGTTCGTTGGAGGTGATATCACTGAAAATGCAATTAGTTCTTACTTTGGAAGGGTTAATTACAGTTTTGATGATCGTTACCTGTTAACCCTGACCTACAGATCAGATAAACTTTCCAGTCTGGGCCCTAACAGTAAAGCCGCTAATTTACCTGGTGTGTCTGTCGGCTGGAGATTATCTGACGAAGACTTTTTCAAGAAGTCAAATTCACTCAGATTCATAGACGAACTTAAAATACGCGCCAGTTATGCAAAAACCGGTAATGCCAATATAGGTAATTATCCATTTGCAAACATATATGCCCCTACTACTTACGGTTCCCAAAATGGAGTAAACTATAATACATTTGGAAACCAGGGTTTAACTTTTGAAACCTCAAATAAATTCGATGTCGGACTGGACGCTTCCTTCTTAAAGGGCCGGATTAACTTAACAGCAGATTATTACCGCAACAACAATAATAACCTGATCCTAAAAGTTCCGACTGCTCCTTCACTGGGTGTACCGGGTAACTCTATCGCAGAGAATATCGGTGCATTAACTAACCAGGGATATGAGTTTGCGATCAGTTCTAAAAATATAAAAAGCAGATCCTTTACCTGGACTACCGATTTTAACCTGTCTTTTAACCACAGTAAAATCACTGATCTTTACCAGGGACAGGATATTCTTTACTCAGCTACCCTATTCCGCGTCGGCCTGCCTAGAAATGAGAACTTTTTATATCAGTCGGCAGGTGTAAACCCAGCCAATGGAAATCCGCTCTTTATCAAAGCCAACGGGCAGATCGTACAGGGTAATATTCCCAACACCACTTATTACCTCTATGACCCTAAAAACCCGGCAGATCTTTCAACTCCTGCAACGCTCGCTTCTTCGGACAGAAGGCCTTCCGGTACTTATACCCCAACCTACTTTGGCAGTTTGAACAATACATTTACCTATAAAAACTTTGATCTGACTGTATACTTCGTCTTTTCGGGAGGTAATAAAATTTTAAACAGTGACCTGGCCGGTTTTGTAACAGATAACAGCTTTGAAAACAGTTCTGTTGCCATCTTAAACCGCTGGACTACACCAGGGCAGATTACCAATGTTCCCAGGTTATATTCGGGAGGAAGCGCTTTTCATACAGCATCAACAGCTTATTTAGAAAACGGAGATTTTATTCGTGCACAGCAGTTTAAACTCGGTT
>Ga0194135_10002215_pt1 | contig 11776 bp, 6 predicted proteins | sample LitLau_LLRF_2013_FD_134024 | JGI IMG/M metagenome (GOLD analysis project Ga0194135, IMG submission 134024) | Freshwater sediment microbial communities in response to fracking from North America - Little Laurel Run_MetaG_LLRF_2013 (version 2) | ecosystem: Environmental > Aquatic > Freshwater >... | reverse complement strand
TACAGATTAAAGGCCCGTCTAGAAAATTCCGAGAGTGAGAAAATGAGCCTCAAGGATGAGTACGAACGCGTTGTGAGCCTCAACAGTCGAATGGGCTTGGACAAGGAGAAAACTGTGAGTGAATTGGACAAGTCAAAGGATGAAGTAGACAGATTGAAAACTTCTTTGGAGAAAGGGAATGATCGGGTTGAGAAACTTCAGAGCGCCGTGGATAAACTACAAGGGGAATTGGACAGAGTGGGAGAAAGGGGAGAAAGGGAAAGAGTTGAGTTGCGTCGGGTAAGAGCTCAATTGTAACAATTTGTATTCTTTCCGGAAGGATATTTCAAATCAAATTTAAATTTCCTTTTAGCTCCAAAGCACACTGGAAAAGTCGGATTTTACGTCCTCCCAACTTCAAACCAAGTTAGATGGGGCCGTTGCAGCCAATTCCAGATTACAGAAGGAGCGAGACTCTGCAGTGAGTGAGATGACCCTCTTCCAAAGCAAATTGGATTGTCATCAGCAGGCAGTCAATCGACTTACCAAGGAAAAGGAAGCATTCCAAGAGCAATCCAAAAAAATGGAATCCCAATTGGATCTTGCCCAGTCCAACCTCATCAAATTGACCCGGGAGAAGGACAGTCTTATCGCCGAGGCGGAGTTTGTAAAGGAAAAGTACGAGAAGGCAGTCATCGAGAGGGAGGAGCTGAAGAGGTCACAAGATGGTCTCAAGCATGAAATTGGAAGAGTCCGAGGGGAGGAAGTGGGGAAACTGAAAGAGGAAATTGACAAAGTAAAAGAAGAGCTGGAGAGGTATGGAACCGGAAAATGTGGAAACCGTTGAATCCTGTTCCACTTAAATCTATCATGTGTCTTATTCTTCGTTTAATCTTCTTGTATCGTATTTCCCAGATCCCACCTTGATGCCTACCGTCTTCAATCTAAATTGGATGCAACCACTGCAGAATTAAATTCCACGCAGTCGCAAATATCAAAACTACGCGAGGAAAATGCACTTCTTCAACAATTCAATGATCGCTCCAGCACTCGTCTAAAAGACAGTGAGGAAAAAATCAAGGAAGAGTTGGAACGTACCAAAGTAGAATTAGAAGTCGTGCGGGAGAAGAAAGAAATGGAAATTAAAAGATTGGCCCTGGACAAGGAGCGTCTCCTCGACGAGAAGCGGAAACTGGAAGCGGAACTTGAATTCAAGAGCAGAGGAAGCGGGGATCCTGCCGAGGTCCAGCGCATGAGGGAAATTGTCCAGAACGCCCAATCCAAAATTGAGAAGCTAACCAGTGAACTGTCCCAGTGTAAATCTGTCATTGATGAGCTGAGAAGCACGGAAGGAGAGTTACGCACATTACGGGAAAGAGTCAAAGCTCTCGAGTCCGAAGCCCAAATCCAACCCGACTTCCAAAGTAAATTAGAACAAAAGAATCTAGAGATCAACAATCTCCGCTCCGAGCTCAATTACAACCGGACAGAGTTCTCCAAGTTCAAAAATGAAAAGAATGAACAAATCACTCATTTGAATTCCAAACTCGGGGACTATGCAAATTTGAAGAGTGAGCTGAGTAAGCAACAGAATCAACTCAGTAATCAGAGCAAGGAGTTGGAGAAAATGAGGGCGGCACTCGAGGCTCGGGCCGTGGAATCGAATAACCTGAACCAGGAACTGGCCGGCCGGGTGCAAGAAATTCATCGCCTTAAGGAGACCACGAGCAAGTCAGTCCCTGCGGAGGAGAGCAATAAGCTCCGCCTGAGCTATGAGGAAAAATGTAACGAGCTGAGCAAGTATCGGTCTCTGCTCGACGAGAGACAGGCGGATCTCAAGGCCAATGCCAAAGAAATCCAAAAACTTCAAGAAAAGTTGGAAAAGTACAAGATCCAGTGTGACAAGTATGAGAAGCAAATGGCAAAGTTTGAGCATGAGATGATGCAGTTGACGGGTGAACGGGATGAGCTCGTGGGTCAACTGGAAAAGAGTCAAGAGCTCCTCGTTCAGTTCCAGCGGGAGCTCAACAGCCGAAAAGGTGAAGGTATGAGAATGACGTCTGCTTATTATATCCAGGTTTTTACGGTCACTCAAGAAATTGATCACTCAACAAATTCTTTAAATACGAGGAAGAATGTAAAAAAAAAAATGAAACAACAAATTAAGAATGCCCCGACAGCATATTACCCGTCAACATATTTCCCGACAGCATATTGGGGACGCTCCGGCAGTTCCGAGCTACAACTACAACGTGACGTGTTCAATCCTCCGAAAATCCAACTAATATACGCTTTCCTTTATGAAGGTGACGGGCGTGTCAAAGACTTGGAAGCGGAAATTGGACGGCTCCGGGGAGAGCTTGGGAAAGTGCGGGAAGTCGAAGTACGCTGACGTATTCAATCCTCCGAAAATCCAACTAATATACACTTTCCTTTATCTTTCGCAGACGCATTTGCATCAAATGGAGAAAAGCTACAAGGAGCAAATGGATTCTGAGCGCGCAGCAGCGAATGAGCAAATTGAAGCTCTCCGGAAGCAAATTAAGCAAACCGAGGCTAAATTGCAGGCGGCGGCCAAGCAAATGTCCCAAGCCCCATCCCAAAATCCAGCCGAGATGCAGAAAGTTAAAGAAGAGAATGCGAATATCCAGGCCGAGATGGAGCGGCTTCTTAAACTATTGCAGTCATCGCAGGAAGAGGTGAACAATAAGGACAAGGCCTTGCATCAACTCAGAGAGTGAGTCAATTGTTTTCATTATTATTGGCTTTCTATAACTTTAGGTTGGGATTATAACAATCGATGCTTTAAATTCGAATGTATTATTCTACAGAGCCCTCAAAGCGGAGCGAGCAAAGGCTGCCTCCGCTGAGCAGGTAATTTGGTTATGCATCTATTAACCCAATACATTTTAAGTGAAGCAAGAAATGAAATTTTAAAAAAATGTTGAAACTTTCCAGGGTCCTGCCGGTTTCCTGAAATCCCTATTCTAGAATCTATAACTTAGAATAGAAGAAATCGAATAATAATAATAATAATCACGATCGGGCGATTATTTCTTGGATCTCATATCTCATTAAAAAAAGATCTGTGTTCAAACATTAATAAACATTTTGTCTCGTGTCTTCTATAATAGAGCGTGGGTCGTACAGTTCTTTCTACCTTTACCAGTATCAAAATTGTTAATTTAAAACAGCAAAGGATTTCTACAAAGTGAAAGCAGTGAAAGGTTGAAGTAAATTCATGTTTCGCCCGAGTCGGGCATTGAGGTTCTCTGCGGGTGTTCGATGTTAAGTTTTAGTAATACCTACAGTCCCTGTTTTGAACCAAAGCAATAATAATAATTTAAACAATGAGGTATTAAGGGAAGGCAGAGGCAGACTCTCCCCACTCCACTTTCCTTTATAAGAAGCTACAATCAATTGGAGTTGGATGGAGTTAGTCGATTCTAACTCAAAGCAACGGAATTCTAATTAGCAAACTCTTTTTGGCAGTGACGCAGAAACGGATGGATGATAGATACTACATATACTGACTACTTACACTCCACTCAACTTTGAAGTAAGAATTTTATGAATTTAATTTAAAATTATAGTGAACATGTTGTGTTGTGTCTTTTAATCTCATTTTAGTACAACTGACTTTCAATTCAAATACAACACTCATGCACTTTTGTTACATTGTAGTGACCTGCGGCAGTCACACAAAAGAAGCACGGACTCAAGACTCGCAGTCGCAGCCTTCAATGAAAGCGTGGATCTTCCATTCCATGGCCCAAAGAGTTAAGTAGACTCGATCTTATCTTCGTCGGATTCCTTGCCAAGGACAATGGAACCTAAAACGGCTTACCCGTCTCTGTCTCGTCCCCGTCCGCCAAGGTCATCAATTATCCACAACTTGTTGGAGCGAGAGGTATATTGTTGCTACGTTGTAACAGACGAAGCGAGATTCTTATTTAAAACTGGTCAATCCACAGTTTTCCTTGCCTATTGCTTTCAGACATGTGGTAAATTCCTGCAACGGCTTTCTAACCCTTTTGGAAAAGGCATCCCTGACAGAATGAATATGCCAATGGAATCGGTTCTCCCAATCATTGCGCTCCAGAACGGGTATGCAATTTCTAGTTACAACCATCAATTAGGGAATAAGCGTTTTATATTTATATTTTGAATTGCTTCATACAGGCATATCTTTCTTGGATTTACGGATTGCGGCCGCTTTCTCCTCTCATACACAATTCGGGAAGAATTCGAAAGCGCGTATAATCGGAATGAAATGGCGTTCTTTTACAAGTTGCACATTTGGTTGTTTACGCCTCACAAACTAGCGAAACGAGTTGGGAGTGTTATACTTTTTAGTAACGCCGGGGTAGCTGATAACAATTTGCTCATTGATGTCTCCCAATGGCAAAATGATGACTCAAAACTTGTCATTTTAGGAAGAAAGTAAGAAAATGTATAACTCACCTACTTGCTGTGTTAGGTTAAATTCAAGTGTATTCCAACATTTATTTGCATCTAGCTACTCCCCGGAAATTGGAGGATTTCGCTCACTCTATTACGTTACAATGACAACTCTTCCGTCTACTTCCTGCTGCGCAGATTGCAACTACTTAGTTGCACCTAACTCTGAAGAGCGTCAGTCAATTTCCTGAAATAGAAATCAAAGTAAACATATACTGCTAATAATGACATGAATATTTATTCAATCGATTGCAGTATTCGACGTCCATGGCCTTCTTGACAAAGGGAAATGTTTAATTCACAGTGTAACGACTCACCTAGTCTACGAACGAGTTCCACCTTTCCCAAAGTTTAACTTTGATATTCAGCTGAGATGGAAGAATTCCATTGTACTCAACACTGGAAATGCCCTTCATATTTTTACGTAAGTAGTGCTTTAGTATCATCTTTTTGAAATGTAATAACAATTTTATCCCCTCCTGTGACTAATAATAACTTCGGATATATTAATTAACTGTTTACATAAATAGTCAAATAAGGAACTTCTTCTGACGTTCTGCTGGGGAATACTTAAGCAGTATTGTAGACTCCAGTTAGTTAAACGTCCACTTAAGCTACTCGAAATGTTAAAATAATCTGTTAAATTTCTAGATCCACTGAAACCGGAATATTAGCCTTCTAGGCGTTATAATATCAGAGATTATGACCTTTAAGACTTTGAAAAAAAATGTTTACTTTGTTTTAGATACAACATTTCCGGTCCACAACAGGAGTCAGTTTTCATCCCAGAACTCCTAAATCCCCCTCACCACAACGAACCAAGGAAATCGAAAAGTAAAACACGATTCCTTCGCTGTGACTTTTGGTTCAAGCTCCAATTATCAAACTGCCTTCAGAAGATACTGTCCAATTGCTCAGCTTTTGAAGCATCCCGTATCCACACCGCCTTTGAAAATAAGACTGAAGAAATTAATAAATATGAGGAGAGGAACGTGGACTGTCTCACCGAACAGGAAACCCTTCTGTCCAATCTTCCATTTTTCATGGATTTCAGTCACACCCGCCCATCCACGCCCCACGTCTCCTCACTCAACCGGTTACATTCCCGACGACTGTCCCAGAGTTCGACTTTCTCCTCTGCGGATTCTGAGATCTCTGTGTTATCCTCCATGTCTCTGTCAACGAATTTCTCGCAGTCCACACAAGACAACACGGAAGGTCCGGAAGCTGAAGCAGAGCAGCCAATGCCTTCTCCACCAAAAAGGACTTTTCTTGGAAATCCCTGTGAAGTGCGTAAAGTCATGTCATCAATGCCTCCTCCTCTAAGGAGACGAAAGTTTTTCAAAACAGGACACCTTGTAACAAATACTAAGAAAAATATTCCTAGGATCACACGACGTCCCACCCAGTCCCCGATCCCTAATAACTCCTTTCCAAAACAGGAAAAAACGTATGATATCTTTGACGTCGGCGTGGAGGAAGTTCTCCTGGAACGAAGTCTAAGTTCTTATCGAAAGAGAAGGAATGCTGACAAGCAGTATGAATTTGCAGATCCAGATGTGTCGGCAGAGAACCTTGTACCTCTAAAATTGTGTCGGAAACGGGCACGCGGGAGATTTCCCAGTGGTCTCGGTGCGATGCTCGTGAGAGGCAGCAAGAGTCCACGATCCGTTGAGAGCTCAAGCCCCACCCATGGATCCACCAACTATGAAGGTTTCAACCTAGGACCCAGTGGCTACCCAAGGTCACCTCGAGCACTCACTGTTCACTCCCCCGCCATTTCCCCAAGCTATTCCGAGGTTGGAGACATTTTACGACCACTGACAAATTATACCAACGTAAATCAGACGAGTCCTAACCCACTATTCTCTCCCCTTCCATTTACAAGAGAATTTTGCGATGACTCCTCCATAGACTCGAAGCTCATTTCACGTCAATTGGATAATTCAGCGGAGGTGACAATACCAGATGTCCAGGTGGAGAAATATAGCAGTGCCCGGCCCACATTTACAACAAATGTGAACTGTATTGCCAAAATCCTCCGTTGTTACGTGGATAAGGACGATGACAACCAGTCAGTGAAGACGGACACGGATGATGAGTACAGCGTCACAGTTCCGTTTCCAGTGGCACTGAACCTTGATGTCCATGGGAGCGGCTATCAGAATCTGCAACTAATTCACAACTCAAAAGCCAAGTCCAGTCCTAACCCTGTTGTCGAAGTACTGCAAAGGACGCTGGAAATCGAAATCCTATGTAACGAAGTTGCAGGAATGATCTGTCTCTCCGCCGACAAGAACTTCATTTCATGTTTTGACTATGATGTCGCCATTTTGGATGTGAGTCTTATGCTATGTTTCTCAGAATGAATACAATAATTTATACTGACCTGTTCAGTAACAAATTATGGAGAATTTCAATATGTATTCTGAATCTTTTCTAGGTATGTCCCGAGAAAGGAAGTATTACTGCCGTAGCAGTGGTTTTAATCCATGCAGTAAATCTGAGCAAGGAAAATGCCAAGTGAGTAGAGCAATTCACAGTAGAGTATTAAATATAATTATCGCAGTTCATTTATTCTTTTAATCCAATCCAGGGATTTGGACTCAATTGGGAACGAGTCGAGTCAGAATTCTTCCAACTCCGTTCCAAACTTGATGGACTTGAGACAAAAGTATGAAGCGATATTTTCCTTTGTTTGGGATGCGGTGAAAGAGAACTGTCGAATCTTTCACATGGGACACATGAGAGAAGTTGAGACTACTCCTGAGAACTGGCATCCGACGAAGCAGATTCTTCAACGGTTGGAAGACTCTCTATTGCTTGGTACGATTGGGGCGAGGCAGAGAGTACTATCCAATGAACTCGCGGTCTTTGAATGTAAGTTAGGGATTATGCTTACAATCGCATAAATGTCGAAGCTAAATGCACATGCATATGGGACTTATTATCCTGTGAAGCGTCGAGCTAGACGAGATTCTGATTCACTTAAATTCTGAATGTATGAATCCTTTGTTAATTTAATTATGGGTTCACAGGGCAATCATTGGATGAATTAGTGGATCCGACAGGGCTCATTCGTCTATGCAGTGGGAGTTCTAAGTCGAATACCCGAGACATGTCAGCAACCGCCTTCTCTTCGTTGGGTAATCTCGATACGGAAGACGACGATGAAGATTTATCGGACTAAATGCTTATAATAACATTACGTTTACTCTACTCATTCCCTCCGGTCCGTATTTTAGTGTAGTATTTCTTCGCTTTAACTTAGACAGGGAACGCTCAATAAGAAACTGAATTGAAGAAAGCATTTGTTAACTTATACGTTTATTTTAAAGATAACATTCTGGGAGTATTCAGGATTAACACAATTTTAGGTGTAATCAATAATAGTTAATTACTGACACTTTTGGTTCGTCGGGAATTGAAAATAATTAATCCGAATTCTCCGATCCGTGTTTACTCTCGGGAGAGGAGGATCTCGACCGTGACCTTCGGCTGTCACTCGAATTCTCGGCTTTCTCGTGTCGCCGCTCGCGTTCCCTACGAGCAGAAACAATAATATTAAAAACGAAAAGAATGCACAAAAGGCATCTCTACCTAAGAGCGGAAAGAGACTGAGGACTTTGATCAAGTTTGACCAAGTTGACTTACTTTCTCCGGTACTTGATGGATATCTCTCGTAAAGTCTCCTCTCGATCCATTCTCTCTTGCTCGAGCCTCTCGTTCCGGAGTTTTTCCGCATCCTTATCTGCCTTGAGTTGCTTGTTCAATGCCAATTGCATTCGTCGCTTAAGACGCTCCTGGGGTGTTAGCTTGGTGCTAGTACTGGTAGGTCCTGATCCAGAACTTCCAGATGAGAGATGAGCCTGCAGAATATCAACCAATTAAAGAGTGTCCTCTGAGCCCAGGATAATAAAAAGTGGTAATATTTAGGGAATTAGTGTTCAAATCAAAATTCCACAGCACGCGCTTCGAATGCATTGAAATTATGAGAGAAATTGAAACCGAATGTGTGGAAGGATACGCCAAGTGCAATATATTTTAGTAAATTGTCGCTTAAGGAAGAGAGTCTGAACGTTCTGACTATGACTAACAGTTGGGAATGAAAAATATACTACAGAAAGTGGTCATGTTGGGCAGAATGACGAGCTTACTGACTTTGGACGACGTATTACTCGGCACTTTAATACCACCACCTGAACCCACACCTTTTGAAGTGGATCTGAGGAGTGAGAGTCGACGACAATTTAATTTACAAAATTCAACAAAGTGAAATAGTGAATTAATGATTTACCTGTACCTGTTCCCGTGATTCCGCTTCCTTCGCTTATCTTCTGAAGAGGAATCCCTGTGCGACTTGGTCGTTTTCTCGCGCCTCACATCAGACTTCCTATTCCGCTCTTCCAGAGATGATGATGACCGTCTTCGATGCCTCCTATGGAATTGAAAATCAGCAGCAGTGAGAAATAGCGGAAAATTAAGTATAAATCTAATCATCAACCTATGCCGAGGTCGAGGGTCAGATGATGATGATGACGAGGATGAGCTTCTGCTTCTGATACTTGATGAAGATCTATGTTTAGCGAACTCTCTCTCAATTTAATATTCCTGTCTCATTTTCCAGCACCCGTAATCCAATTAACGACTTACCTCCGTCGTTTCCGGTAAGAGTGTGAGGATTTCTTGCTTCTTCTGTGACGGTGACGCTCATCTGAAGAGCTGCTAGTAGTATTCCGTCTTCTTCTGGAAGTTCCTGACGCCCTCTTCTTGTAACTATTCGGTAGGTTTGGACCAAATATGGAATTTCCATCCGGTCTGCGATATAAATAGAGATTAAGGAAATAAGCCCCCCACTATCATTCGCAAATAAGAAATGAATTACTTTGGGCCGAATGAAGTGATGTAGGTGACCCGTTCAGGGGAATTTGGGGAATCGCTTTCACTGGAAGACCTCTTTGATGCTTCTGCCGTGGGTTCCAAGGAAGATGCGGCGTAACTCGGAGGACTCCAGTTCTCTCGTCTCGACAACTGTTTATCCTTGTAGGCACGTCTTTCTCTTCTTGCTTTACGACCCTAAGCAGGAGTCATAAATAAACATTAAAACAAAATTGAAACAACGTTTCTAATAGTATCAATCTACGTCTTTGACATGACTCCCTTACACTCATGTGTTGCTTCTCTTCTTCTTGTTGTTTCATGAGCTTGATATTCTCCCGTTCCCGGACATCATTTGTCAAAAAGGTCATAAACTCCGAGGTCTTCATCCCATACTTGGTTCCAAACGTATTAAGCTCCACTTTCTGGAGTGTATTCAAATCGTTCAAGTTTACTAGAAGATCTGCACACACAAAAAACACAACGAGGTGGATTCATGGACAGGACACAGGAGTGAAAGTAGTTTTAGTAAGAACATACTCTTCAAATGACAGATTCCTTACCGAAATCCAAATCTTCGTCCGATTCCTCCCCATCATTCCGACCTTCCGTTTTTGGGTATGTGCTGACCGTAGCTGTAGAAGGCGTAGAATCCTCGTAATTGTACGAAATCGCTGCTTTGGGCAGGGCAGGCTGCTTACTAGACTTGATATCCTTAGTATTAATTGTTCCGAATTGCTCTTCTACGTAGATTTGATGGAGAAACTTGTCTTCCGATACTAAAATTGTCAAATAGATATTATTAATCTCAGTTTCATAATTGTATCACGTGTTCTCAAGTCATATCTGATCCTCCACGAATCTAATTTGTTAGCCACATAGGGTAAAGGGTAAAACTGTAAGTCACATACAATTGGTGAGTTCATTCTGTACTAAGATTCGGTATCTCTCGTAGTTTAATTCCCCCACGTGGTCCAGCTCCAGATCTCCATCCAAATGGACCGATTCAGCCGAGGAACTTGGGCGGGTGATCTCCGGTATATAGTCCAGGTGTGCGCGGACATCAAATCTATCAATTATCGTGTCCTTATTCCCTTGCCAGGGCATCCTAAAACAAGATACCATTAAACAACGTTTAGATCTAGATGCGTTGTTGTAAAGGTCCATAACATCAAATCAAATCAGAATTAAATTCCACAGTGAGCGTAAAACAGGCAAACTTACAGGCTGTTGTCAGCAGCAGTTGTAATGGTCGGATCCATATAAATCTTGCAAGGCCTTCCATGAACTTGAATGAATTGGGTGGGGTCTGCTTTAAATTTTTCATAAAACTCCCTTCGTCTCTCTGCTCGTTTCCGGTAGTCGACAATCATCCCTCGGAGCTTCTTCTCCTGCTTCCTTGCGTCATTCCACATGATTCCTGGTAAGGAGATGATGAAGAAACTTCCAAATTAATAATCTAAATCAAATTAATCAGCAGTCAGGATTTTTGTTTATGATGCCAATGCCAACAAAGAACAAACAGCTGCTGCAAAAAAATATGGTGACTTCGACTCGACTGGAATGCGTTTCCATATCCGCTCTTCTGCAAGTCATCAACTATGGGCAGACGGAAAAGGTCGAATTACATAAAAAGTGTAATGGATTTTGTATTTATTTCCTTTATACAGAAGGATTCAACTACGAATCGAATACTATTAATTGATGGACGAAGTCCATTTCCACCTAAGGGTCAGAAAAGTGAGTAAGATTTTAAGAATCCTTACCTACCAGTTCCTGAACTGAATGACAATGGAAGATTAGTTTGAAAGAAATAAAATGATGCTGGTATGAATGAGGTAGAAGGATTAGTGGAAAAGCTCATAGTAATTCAATTTCAATTAAAAACAGTAAGACAAGCACGTCCTTATAAGAACTACAATCTCTTCCACTCCTTCATTCCAATTACGCCATGCTGGTAGAGCTGCGAGACAAGATCCTAGCATTATAAAACTACTGATGATTTCCTATACTTGTGGTGTGGAAGAGGCTTGGCGTCCTTGTTTGGAAAAGGTGAGGGTGGTACATCTGTTGCAGAAACTCAACTGGTACTGCAATCGTGGAATCACACTTTCTCCTCTTCGTTGAACTTTCTCAGGAGAAAGGATGCGAGAAGCGTGACGTGTATACTTGTTGGTTGGAGCAAATCCATAATACTGAATGATGTGGAGAAGATGCACGAAATCCTTTTTAATTAGAAGGGAATGAAAGGCCTCCCATTAAGATGTATTCATTTAATTCGGTCTGAAAAAAAAATACTTCTACTTATAAATACTAATTGAAATAAATAAGAGAGATAAACAAGATGCTATCGCGGCCCTTAGCACTTGCTGACAGAAACAGAACCAAAAATGTAGACCCGTGATGGGGAATGATCCCATACCATTGCCTATCCGGGGCAACTGCTCTACCAATTGAG
>Ga0194135_10002214_pt1 | contig 11776 bp, 9 predicted proteins | sample LitLau_LLRF_2013_FD_134024 | JGI IMG/M metagenome (GOLD analysis project Ga0194135, IMG submission 134024) | Freshwater sediment microbial communities in response to fracking from North America - Little Laurel Run_MetaG_LLRF_2013 (version 2) | ecosystem: Environmental > Aquatic > Freshwater >... | reverse complement strand
GTGTCTAAGAACCGACTTTGCGGTTTGTTCGTTCGTTGCTAACTAAAAAAAAACAAATTTATATAGTTTGCTTTGAGATTAGTGTAAGATTTAAATCAAACCAGCGCAAAGCAAAACGATTCTAGACTGCATGGTATTTGGAAATTCCTTAAAGTAACCAGAAATTGACAAAATAAGTAGCAGGTCTGAGGAATAATTCTTGAAAACCCAAATGTCAACTATATTTATATTTTTGTAAATTCCCTCCATTTTTTTCAATTTAAAAAAAAAATGCAGAACTTGATTAAAAAATTTTTGTATTTCCTAACCGCGCATCCACAAAAGTATATCTGGTAATTGCTTAAGCACCTGGATCTTGGAGCATCATCTCACTTTGCACCTAACTGGATCCGGGGGAACCCGTACTCAAAAATTTATATTTCAAACCTAACAAATCCCCGCCAAAACTCAAATTGGCAAACACCAAAATGGCCGACAAAATAAAATCCACACCAGAATATGAAACTGGCGCCAAAATCGTTGCTCATCCTCCTCACCTCGATCGTTGTTTCGAAAGATTGGATAGTTGCTTCATGTGATCGGATTGCTTCTTTCTTCGATATGATCATTATTTCCTGACATTTGTTTATTTCTTTGGCATTTCTTCATTCACATCCCATTTGTACGAATTTAAGAGCAGAATGACGCTGAGAATGGGTAATATGGGAAGTTATATTAAATTAAAGTACCCTGTTTGCTCGTTTAGAACGCGCATTCGTATACAACGCGCACCAAAATTTATGGTCCAAAAACATCACACTATGCGCGCGTTGTAAACGAGCAAACAGGTATTTCTAGTCAGATGGACAGATTCACAGTACGAACGTAGCTATAAAGGGAAATTTAATTGTAATAAAGAGCAATTATTTTAAACTTACCTGGTTCTGGCTAATTTAGTCTAACAAGAAAACGGAAAAAGTCTCTAAGTCTCTAAGACGAATAGGAAAGAATAGAAGTAGAACTTAATATTATCTGCGGAGAGCCTTTTCTACCTGCCAAACGGCGGTCTCTCCCGAAGCGTCCTGTCTTAGCTACATTAACCTTTTTTCTAATGATAATTAATTCAACTTCAGTTTATATTTATCACTGGCTTCCAGAATTCATATCCAAATTAGGTCACGGTGGGTGTCGCGTGTCGTCCCTTCCGAAGGTCACTTAGCATTTTTGGAAATGCTTTATTTCAAGGATTTGAAACTAGAGTTAAGTGTAATCCTCTGTCATCTGTCAAATCTGTTAAATCTCTTAAAAGTCTAAATTTAGCATCTGTCGTGTAAGGATATCTACTCACATGATACAAAAAGGGCTATTGTTGTTAAGGAATTACAACCAAAGGGTTTCCAAAGCTAATTGAGAGAGCAGATGTAGGAAACTAAAATCCACTTTCAATTCTACTTTCTCTTTTGCAGTCTTTTGCCCTTTCTTTCCTTCATTGATCCTTTCCTTTTCCATGGTCTTCAATGTGGAATTCACACTAACAGTTCTAGATTTTGAGGAGCGTGGTAATAAATGGATATTAAGTAGCGTATTAGGTACTTTATGGGAACACCATACCTGTCCTTCTCGAAGGCATAATCATGCATACAGTCGCATGTAATGCCGTGGAATGTCAAATATGCTAATTTTTTGCGGATTTGCAACTGTTTATTCCCAGTCAATGAGGATCAGTAAATATAGGAATTCGGCTATTTCAATCGATTTCTATTCCTTGACAGCAATTCTGTTTTTTATGCTAACCTCCATTTCCATAAATAAAGGAACTGAAACGGCATCACGATAATTTCCCTTCTTTAACGATAATGCACAATCATTTAATCAGTTTCAAAAGTAACGAGTCCACTTCATATCAACATCATTGGGATTACAGGCAAAAGTTTGAACAAGACTGCCTACATTCCTTGAAGAAGGCTTTGCACACCTTCCTGAAACTCGATGACTGAGTTGAAACTGCCCGTTCCCAACATCTTTCATGTCCCACCGATGCCAAGGGTTGCTTCCGTCGCCACAGCGGTCGGTGGAAACTATATCCCCATCTCTATTTCCAGTGTAGGCACATTTGTCTCCATTCTCGGCTCCCTTTGTGAAAGGTGTCATCAATCTGCTTCCAGTTGAGTCAGAGTCCATGACAAATCGGTCCAATGGCGTGCCGGTTCTGCGGAAGCAGAATTTGGAGAATATATGTATATTTTGTCGCCTAAACTGAGTTATTCTAAGAAAGTAATTGTCACCTGGGACACGGTTGCATGTCGAACGGAGCTGTAAACTCATATGAGCTAGTTGCTCGAGCGCAAAGTCCGGACCCAACATTCCTGATTAAATAGCCTTGCAGACGGCATCTTCCCCGGAAGCACCTATTGTTTCCGCTTTCGCACGGAGAGTTGTCAACTGGTCTCCTCCAGTGAATCCAGATAATATTACCTTCAGTTATTAAGCAACGCATCAGTTTGCAAGTTGTCCCGCCCTGTTTTTTAAGAAATATTTTGAATACTTATTCAAACTAGTTGAGCAGCGACGAAGCTAAAAAATTTTTGGCTTTCGCTTCGGTCTCGTGAGTGTCGCTATTAGAGAAAAGTATTGTCTTACCACACTCCAATCTATCCAAGCAGTTCTATCATTTAGCTGACGCTTGCATTGCTCCTCCATACTTGGTGACTGAGGAGAACTAAATTCGGGATCCAAAATTGGATCGCCCTCAATATTTCGCAAACAGGCCGCCCCATCTGAATTAACAAAGGTACTAATCGTCCGGTCACTACAGGATGAAAACATATACTGCAAGTCATCGCTTCCTCCGCCCATGATAAAACCACGTTCCGTACATCCTCCCGGAAAATTAGAGTCCTCGTCATGAGGTGCCCCCAAGCTTTCATAAAAAGTAGTAGTTAAGATACTGAGTCACAGGATTTAATCAATTTCGACTACTAACTTGTGCCCTAGCTCATGCGCACCGACTACTAAGCTCCCCCAGCCTCCATTATCGTTCCAAACTGAGACGCCAATGTGTCTTCTGTTTCCATTGTCCACCCAGCAGGCAGCATTCATATAGGCGAGACCTCCACCCCATTCTACAGCTGCATTTGTCATCAGTGGGGCAAGATCGAATTTGGGCCAAGAAGGCATTTGATCAAACACCCATTTAGGGTATCGATACTCATCCAAATTTAATATTCGGCCAAATTCCACACGCCCGTCCGATCCTCTTGAGTTTTCAATAAATGGTTGCGCTGCAGGTGTCTATGAATTAATATTAAGAATTATTTCATGTAGCATTTAAACATTCAGAAATTGCTTCCTTTACCGCAATTACGACGACGCCATTAATCCTAAACCTGACTGAATCCCTCGTGAGCGTCGTGTAGCGCATGTTTACATCCCACATGTAAACTGTTAGATAATCCAAAATACTTTGTCGATTATGGCCAAAAATATCTCCAAATTCTTTATCAAAGACAACGACAAGTTCTACAACAGCATTTATGGCTAGCGGCGTTCCTCCGAGTATGTTCTGGGAGTTGGACCAAGAAAGATTTCGCCCAAGGTCAACTAAAAAGAAATGTAAAATATGACATTTCTCAAAATCTGGTAAACTGCCCACATTACTGAAACTAGCAATGTAACTAGTACTCATGCGATGAAAAAATGTTGTCTATCCGTGTAATACTAGTTGCTAGCTTACTGTAATCTGCGTTACGTTCTTGACTACCCTTGGTAGCATATTGTTGTACCGTTCCATCGTTTGTGAGTGGGATTCCGTCTAGTAAGCCAGACTAAAAACAAATTGATGGGAATGCGGTGTTAGAAAAACCTGCAGCCTTGTTAATAATTTTAGAAATTAAGAAAAATCTTCCATTTTTACCCAGAGATCTGTTTTCCCAGACGTAGCCTGTTTCAAAACGGATCTCGTGTTCGGATCAAGGTACAATTTCTCAGCAGCTATACGCTCTGCTCGGGAAGGTACCCAGCGATCGTAAACAGTTTTCCCGGTATTGTCAACAATAGCGCTGAGATACACAAAGTCTTCCGATAGGACAGCGGTATCTACAAAGAGTAATATCGAGAATCATAAGTCAAGAATATGAAATCAGGAAGCATTACCAACTTAATAATAAAATATTTAGTTTGAGAAGGCTTTCGTAGTTTTAGTTAAAGTAAACGCTGGCAACAATAACATACCCTTTGAAGGCTTTTGAACCGCTTTTGCTGCGTCTCTGATGAATTCCGAGCTGACTGAAGGTGTAATAGACGCTATAGCAATTACTAGTGCTAGCAGCATTTGAATCCCAAAAGCCATCTCAAAATATTTGTCTCATGCAACTCGTACTTTATTTTACTTTTCGTTGCAGAGCTGTTTTATAGCAGCATCATTGGTGCCCGGAGAATCACCTGCTGATTGTATAATTTGTATTGTAAATCAACGGGTATTTCTGAATTCTAGGAAAGATTAATTTTGACATCTATAAAAAATATACTACTGTAATGTAGTGTTATCCGTAGTGTTTTTAAACCCATCATGTAAGAGGAATTGATGGATTTAGCGATAGTTCCGATTCCAAGTAAAGGATGCAGGACTCATGGGTTTTGTTAATAAATAATTAATATCTTGAAATCCAACTAGTTACTGTACTACGAAGAAGTAATCCTTTGCTATTTTGAAGTGTAGCGGCACAAAGCACAAAGAATTTAAGTGGATGCGTAGTTTGCCGCCTCGCCAGTGTCTCCTGTCAATATAACTGTAAGCATGATGCCTGAACCTAGAGAACTTGGCCGTTCTCTTCTATGGTGTTCCGAGTGATCAAATTACCAATCTTTCTGTTTAAAAAAAACAGCTCACTTCTTAAGGTCAACAACTTGATTGATTTGTCTGGACGACGGGTTACGTTTAAGCAGACTAAAAACGCTACGGAAGGCGACTAACACATTTGGCATTTCTATATTATTCTGGTACAGCTTGGAATTGAAGAACGATAATAAGACATGTCCAGAGCTTCCCCAACAGCTTGAGAGATAAAAGGAACATTTTCAAAAGATTAACTCAAGGGAATATAACAAAAGTTTCTTTGTTGTTTCAATAAAAACAAACCAATCACTTCAAAAAAGAAAGAAAAATTAACTCTACAATTTATTAGTTTGCAGCAGTTATGTTACCACCCCGCAACAATTCATTACGGGATTCGTATATACATTTGTCCCACATAAAGGTAACTTTTTAGATTCGGTTTGTATTTATAATAATATATTATAATGCAACTACAAAAGTTCCGAGAATAACACAACGTCATGTTTTGAAGCATTTTATTTTTGCTTGCTCTAGACATGGAGGTATAAGATTAACAGATTTCGGCAATTAATGGAATTAACTGATAAATGAATTAAGCTCAATCTGCGTCAGTGAAATTGGATTTTATTTTATCTAAATTTGACAAACTTAACAGAATACACTACAAACCTGAATCGCGGAGGTTCTAAAAGGGAATTGGGCATTGAGGTGATAAACGTTGTAAACGTACAGGAATGGCACTTAATTAGAACACTTTCGTCTTCTGCGATTCAGGTTTTTGTGTTCTTTTAAGTTTGTTAAAATTGATCAAACTTTACTGACGTCTGCTTGTTTCTAATTATGAGCATCGCAAAGTATAGAACTCACTTTTAAGTTTGAAAGAGTTAACATGATTAATAAATAAGCAGAAAACAATGCAGTATTAATGCAACATATACAACGAATGAATTAAAAAGTAAGAATTAACAAAACTTATGTGGTTAGGAGGTTAGGGTGTCCGGAGACAGTGCGTGGTTCGAATCCTGTCGCAGAATTTCTTTTCTTCCTTATAGTTTGCTGCATATTGGAAAATTTCCTTTATGCAAAGTTTATGCAAAATATTGAATCGCATAAACAGTTTACCTCCATGTGACCTCTTATAAGAAACTGTAGTGCTGTAGTTTCTGATTTTTTAATGTTCCTACCGTTTATGCCATCTTGATTTGTTAAACATTTGGTGAGAACTTCCCTAATCATGGAGGATTTCCCAATTTTAACTGTTTTCGATATCCCAGTTATTTTCACTTTTAGATAAGCGCGAGTCCCATCAAAGAATTCTAAATAAACACTGCATACTTTTTTTAACAAACTTTGATAAAAAAAATATAAATGGGACGCAGGAGGATATTAAAGCTTATGGATTCAAATACTTTTGCCACCTAAACAGCTCATTTTACAACCTCCAGTTTCCATTTTCTGATAAGCAGCCTGTCTCGTTGTAGTTTCACTACAACGGCTCTAATCTCATTTCAAACTACTACACAAATCTTACGGTCTTCACGGACGAGGTTGAGACAAAAATTCTAAATAATTCTGAGTGGAGTAGTCTGGATTTGTGCTGACTCGACAAAACTCTTGGTCGAGTGAAAAATTAAACACGAAATGAGCTAGTTATCTTCGCTACTACTAAACGGTGCATCCTATTTGTACTAGATGCTATTCGCCAATTATAATTAAGCGAATACTCTACTGTTTGGTTTCACAAGCAACTGGGGCGTTCTTTCTGTATTAGCGCTGCATTTACCTACGACTCCGATTTTGGATTCGAGGGTCCAAAATCAAAACACTATGAAGCCGGAAAGAAAGTCCTGCGTTCCGAGATCTTTCATATACAATTGCCCAACACTGTGGTTCTCTTTGGGTTTTTCGTAATAGACGACATAGTCGAACGGGAGGAATTCGTGAAACTGTTGAATAACGATTCTAACCGAAAAAAAACGTTGTCGAAGACATGGTTCATCTATTAAGTTCAAGTTCAAGTTTAAATCTGATTTATTTAATCTGGCTCATTGACATCAACGTCACCAACCAAAAGTAACATAATGGGGCGCAAGCTGATCTAACTGCCATCGAGCAGACTACTCACTACTGAAAAAAAGAAAGAAGAGTTAATTAAATTAGGAAGAATTTAAATTAAATTGTGTACATGGAGTACCGATTCATAACTAGTTGCTCATAAACCAAGTTCTTAAACAATGAGAGAGAGAGAAGGTGTCAAAATCCCAATCTTTTGGAAGGTCTCTCAAAATTTTTATGGATTTAAATTTGACAGAGTTTGATAACGTTTCACTGTTCTTGTGTGGAAATTCCAACAGTGGGAAAGATCTTGATTGTAGTGGGCTAGGAGTGAAAGAGAAAAGATTGCACAATCTTGGAACTGCTGCAAAGCTAGATTGAAAAACATTTTTGGCTCGAGTCCAATCAGCTCGTTCTTCAATTGAGGGGGTTTTCATTTGAACAAGAGTAGAGTTGACTGTACAATGTGATTTGTTCTCCTGATAAATTTTCAATCGATTTCTTTTCGATTTCTATTTCAAAACCTGGTGCTTAACTACGAAAAGCAAGCAGATGTTGCATCTCTCTTTGCAATCATTCAAGCAAAGTTTCAAAGTTCAAAAAACCAAAAAATGAAGTATGGGATAAGGCTTATGATAATCTTGACCGAGCATTATGTACAAACAATGTCAGAAAAATGTGGGGTTCATAATGCCGCACTTTTGTTACACTGAAACTCTTCCTTCATTTGCTCCAACGCCCTTGCCGCCATAACAATTCGTTCAGTAGCAAACTTTTTGAGATGGAGAATTCCCAAAATTGGTTATAGTTTTTGGTTTTGGACTGCCACTCCTTTCATCTCTCTCTCTCTCTCTCTCTGTGCGGATTCAGATACGTATGGAATTTTTACTCATCCAGGGATTCTAGATCGCGTTACAAACTTAACCCGGATCGGTGCTGTTCCTCTAAATGATTTGGCAACCCTTCAGGAAGATAATAAGAATCAAGTCCCAAACTTGTTTGTTACAATCTCGGGAAACGTGGACTTTGGGAAGAAGAGAAGACAAGGATTAGGGAGGTATGAAATTGCGACAAACTCCCTAGACTGGCATGGTTCCGTCAGTGAAAAATTCGCCATAACGCATTTTTGAAAGAGTTGCTCAAAATTAATGTGGATGGATTCTACGTTACAAACATGTCAAATTCGGAAAGATATCATCTAAATATACACAAACTCAGCGACTTAGAAAAGTTTCTTCGCTTGTAATTCAAACCGTCGCCTGGTTACGTGATTAGCTACACAACAAATTCCAGTATACACCGATTTCGCCTAAAAATTGAATTCAGAGAAGCCGAATAAAACTATTAGAGACGACTGAAAACGACTAGAAATCAAAACTACGCAAAATACTTATAGAATTTACTAGAACTCCTCGTCATAGATTTGCTATTCTCTGATGTGGCATTGACATACTATTTGCTGCGTCAAAAGGGGTCAGTTACGAACGCAAAAAATTGAACACACGAAATTTAAACACCAACATGGTAGTTTCCATGTAGTCTGCACAAACAAGCGGATCGCCAAAAAATGAATGAAATTAATTGAATTTAATAAATGCCTAGTATCGATTCATTTTCTTTTCTACAGACTCATTTATTATTGAGTTGATTTAAGGGAACAAGCTGTTACTAATAAAAACCTATATTTTTGATAAGCATACCGTATATTTCTAAACAACGCCCTCCCTTGAACTACGCCCTCCTTCGATGAGGGCCCCCCCTGGAACCCTAATCCTCAGAATGTAACATTACACCAGCGTCTTTTTATAGCAAAACTAAATTCTGGATCTTTTCTCACGACTAAGATTATCCTTGGCATTGGCGGTTAAACCGTGTAAAGTTTTGAAATACAATTTATCAACTTTTACTTTTTTGTTTCTTGTCATTTTTTAACTTCTCTGTTTCGACATTTAATTAACAATGGGCGGAAAGGCATCAGCAAACGTGTCGCCCAGATCATTCGACATTACGTGCAAGGGCAAGGTGATCGAGTAGAGTAAAACGCACTCAGGTCAAGCAACAGCTCGGGCATTTGGAATTGACCCCGCAACAGTAAGAGACTGGAAGAAGAGAGAGGAAGCTTTCCGTATGTCAGTTTTTATCTAATGTTTAGCTGGACTTTTTTTTTAACTATTTTTAACTATTTTTTTATTGCTTTAACTTTTATTCTTTATGACAGTGTCATTGCAATCAACACCGTTGTTTGGGATGCTTGCAAGTGCCACATAAGCGATTCTACAAAAATTGCACTCGTAAATCTCAAACTGCTCACTGCTGTAACCCCAGGGGTTGTACAAAGTAGATTCAAGCTCCGGAGGTCTCCTGAAATAAACCATTCAAAGCAAAAGTGACGGAAATGTTATGTGAAGAGGCTCTCTGGCCTCTGGCGACAGGGACTAGGAATATACCAAGGGAGGAAACCTAAAGGTAAACTTTTTAGGCTCTAACACTTCGTCAAATTGAAACCTGTGCAAATATATTATTTAGCATTTCAGGCACCTTCGAGAGCATTGTTGTTGAGTTGGGTTTGCACTGCCTGGGATTCCCTGCCAACCGAACTCATTTCAAAATCGTTCAAGACATGTGCCTTTACAACTAATTAAGATGGGTCTGAGGACAACAAAATAAATTGTTTAAGGGATGGTCAGCCTTGTCACCCTGCCTTTGAAAAACTAAAAACGGCCAGAATGACCATGGCTTTCGAGGATTGGACGCTGTACGACTCTGAGGATGAAGATGAGACCGAAAAGAACGAAATTTTAATTGATTACAGTGACGACGAAGAAGATAACGATATCTTAATTGATGAGGCTAGTGAGAACTATGATCACATGGACTTCGAGGAATTGATGTTATTTAATTAAGTTGCGCTAATTTTGTTTTTTACATTTCATGTTTAGTTTTGTCTAAATTCCTTGCAATAATTTTTCTTTTGATAAAGTAAAACGTTTTCACAAAAATCCGCAAAGTTCATTCGATTTCTGAGGATTAGGGTTACCTTATCCCTTCAAGGGTCGTCTTCGATTAGGGCCCCCGGGCGTTGTTTAGAAATATACGGTATTCATTGTTTACGTTAGGATTGTAGAACTGACTACAGAAATGGAAATATTTCTAGCTTTTTCCCTTGTATGCAAACATCCTAGCTGTATTCAGAACATGTTTAAGCAAGAAATAAGTTGTGAGCACGAATAGTCTAGAAACTGCATCGTACTACAAGAGTCAATAAAATAAAAACTACCGTTCTTAAATTCCAACGGTTTCAAGCTTCTCAAATTCTTTTTACCAAATCCGTGACTAACTGTATACGAATATATCCTTAGCAAATTCCGCGACCTTGAATTTGCAGCTCCCATCGACGTGAGAAGCGTTGAATTCCGAACTATTCCCATTGCCGAGGAAGTGACGAAAGTGGACTGGGCTAGAAACGGTATCTTACTGAATGAGCGTACACACATGTACACAATGACAGTTACAAAGCATATGATAATGTATTGTAGCCTATAAATCCACCATTTGGACACTTCGTTTACTTCAATTAAAACTCTTTGCATTCTTTTGTAATCTTTCATGCTTTTCCCAGGAGTTTGTATTCCTTCCTCTGTCACAAACTCCAGTGCTCTCAAATTCAAATTTACTCGCCTGGCAAAGAGTATCAAAAACGCTTCAGGGGCGAATTGACCAGTCACCGAAATTACAACCCAAAGGAATTCGTGTGGAATGAAAAAGGTCTGAATTATTGAACGGAGGTTGGGATTTGGTATCCAGGCATGAAAAAAGAATAAGTTGTAAATGAACATCGTGTTTTCGGGGTAAGTCATAAAATAGGAAGCTACTCCAAATGCAGCAGAGAAAGTGGAATAAATATAAAAAATTAAAATTCCTTTAATAAAATAATTTTCCTCTTTTAGCGTTTTTTCAAATTCGGATTTTGGTAGAAGCTTTTCACACTCTTCTAGTAATGTGTCCCATAGCACTAAAACTTTATTGAATCCAGAATTCCCACCACGAAAGCTATACACGGAACTCATTACTGTAAAGGCACAAACAAGCCATACTCCTTCTGTTGCAATAGTAATGGGATCCGCCTGGCTACCAAGTAAGATTAAAACTGCGTTGAAAATGTAGCGTAAAATAATGTAAGAGGATTCAAATATGAGAATCCATGACACGAATCTGTATTTCACCCAAGCGGCTGAATAATTTGTTCCAAGTTGATAACTTGGACTCTCAATTCGTCTGACTGGCCGCTTTGAGCGTAATGATTGCACTAATCGCCAACTCCATAGAATCAGTTCTTCCATTACTAAATGCTAGTCTGCCGAGTTAAATTGTTAAAATAACAACAGTTACGGTTGCACTCGTTCCATCCGTACTCAGAAAAAAAGGGTTCCAGTCATAACGGTCAGCGTGGTAAGTCTACTTCTGAGATCATGATTTTCCGATCGTTGTTACCCCCATACACGATTATGTTAACCTTGGACTTAATTAAATCCGGACCAAAGTGGATAAATCTTTTAAGCTACACAGAGTTAATTTGATGGAATCTCCAAATTCAATTTCAAAGAGAAATTGTATATGATTTATTTACATATCCCTCATGAGAGCTACCCAGAAGTCTTTCTTAATTAAGGAACGGTCACGAGACAAGGCCAAATATTCCAGGCACTCTGATGTTCCTGTTCTTTTTTTGAAACATGTTTTTTTTTCTAATTACGAAAGACACTTGCAAAGACTTTGCTCCCCAGACGTGTTCTTTTTGGATTAGCTTCTAAAAAATAAAAACGGTTTTGGGAATTGCCATTTTTTGCGGGTAGATCTCAACTTCGTTATACTTTCCCACCACGGTCGGAGATTGCTTTATCTAACAAT
>Ga0194135_10002213_pt1 | contig 11777 bp, 10 predicted proteins | sample LitLau_LLRF_2013_FD_134024 | JGI IMG/M metagenome (GOLD analysis project Ga0194135, IMG submission 134024) | Freshwater sediment microbial communities in response to fracking from North America - Little Laurel Run_MetaG_LLRF_2013 (version 2) | ecosystem: Environmental > Aquatic > Freshwater >... | reverse complement strand
TGAGAATTCATTGGATCAGCATTTAATGATTTTGAAATTTACCTAATTTTTTCTTGTACGGAAGAACATCGACAACTCGGATTTCTTGCACGCCGTCTCCTCTTTCTTGTATCACTCGTATAACGTGCTGACCAAGGAATCCACTTCCGCCTTGAAAGAAAAAAAGGTTTCTATTGTTTAGTAAAACCTTCATTTCATCCGCCCCTCACATCACAAAAATCCAATCTAATTCTACTTTTAAACACAAAATCCACGCTTCTTTTCCCAATTAAACCTCTTAAATCCCAATTAAATCAAGAAGAACCACCATAGTATAATATACTACATTGGATTGGTTTTGGGTAACCGAAATTCTTCCAGAATGAGGAACAGGTAGGATATGCCCAACAGGCAACGCAGGCAGGTGCATGGCACGACACTTATTTACCTGTGACCACGATGACCTCATTTGGTCCAAAATTGAGTCGTTTTGGGAATTGCATTATGTCTTCCGCCCCCATTGGAGACAATGAAAAGGAACAAATTAACACAGAAAAGTGTAATTTTAAAGGTGGATGAAGGAATTCCAAAAAGTCCGCCCGATGGGAAAAATTTAATTAGAACTGTCGAGTGGTGGGAATTGGAATGAGTTGCTGAAGTTTTTAATTGTTCTCTTTTCACAGAGAAAATGGTATTTGGTTCGGACTACATTGTGGTTTGGTTATGCAACGGCAACCATTGTACGTTTGCCCCCCAAGGCTTATGCTGGGTTTGGAATTAAAGGTTTTATGCTGGTTCTGATAAAAAACGGACGTGATCTCGGAGTTCGAGGAGGAGGACAGGGTCAAAGTTTTGTTTGCTTCCAGTATCCAACCGCACACTCACTCACTCTTACACGAGGTAGAGGAGGAAGATGATAAGAAAACCTCATGTCAAGTTAATTATCCTTCAAGCTCCAACCCCCACCTTATGTCATACCTTGCATTACGACAACCTAACCAAACGGACAAAACCGAACTTCCAGAAAGCATAACTTCAAACTAATACCTGCCTAATTTTTCTTAATAAAATTGGCAAATGGGAAATGCACATTTTCTAGATACAAGAATACAGTAGGGACTCGTCTGATTCTATGGGGTATTTTCTATTGCTAAAATAACCGTATACTGTTACTGTATGGTTAAAATGAAATCTGAATTCCTCCTTTAGTACATTAAGCGAAAGTCTTATAACTTGATTATTTTCATAATCGTCACCAACGAAGAGACGATGTCAAGTCAAAAGTGATTTCAGAGAGCTTTGATTTATTAAGAAGCGTTATGCCACTTTATTACCAAAGAATTTGTCATGTAACGATTTCTGTCTACATTATCTATTGCAATAAAAACTTTCCTCGTCAACTTTTTTTGTCTCCATTGTTAATATCCTTATAAACTCTGACTTTACGTGTATATATGATTAAAATTGATTGCGGTGGATTGTTTATAAAGTAATTTCCGCCTCATTCTCACAGTCCTTCTGGTTTCGGAACTATAAAAAATTGAAATGGTTTGGCCTTGGCCTCAACTTCTTCATGGCTAGAAATGCTCTTTTGCCTGGCTCAGTTTGTACGCAAACTTCTCATCAATCTGCTGCATGATGAGGTCAACACTATCTTTCCAAATATTCCCGATCTGCGCCTTGCCACTAATAACGTGGATTCCATCCCGGTCCTCAATAAAATGCTTGTGATGTCGCTGGTACTCTGGCCAAATACTAAACAATACAGAAACAGCGATATATTTTCCAAAAGTAGGAATTAAAGTAAACTTCACGCGTCCTGATGTTCTTACCAGTGGTCAAAGTACCCTGCTCCATCAGGTGGGTCAAAGACACGTAAACTCCGACGATGACGACAAGTCTCCTCGTCCAGTGTGAGGAAGAATCGGATATCACACTTGTCATGCAGATCCTCAGATTCGAACATGGTGAATCCCTCGATTATCAAAATTGGAATATCCATATATTTTGCAGTGTTCGCTTCTACAAATACGATCAGACATCAAATTAATTATAATTTATAATCAAAGCATTCACTCCTCAATATATGTTCTATTACCAATATCCCTAAGATTCCGGAGAAGTTCCAATCCCTCTGCAAAATTAGGTGCAATTTCTCCATTTCGACCAAGTCCATTCACCTCATTCCCCTCTGGTGGAGTCCAAAGAATCTTCTCCACGTCCTTGTGCATTTGATCCATGTCAAGGGCTGACCACCGCTCAAAATTGATGTGGTTACCAATTTCGGGGATACGGACGTGTCCTGGATAGTCTTCTGGGTAGAAATACTTGTCTTGATGGATAACACGACACCAAGGGAAGGATCGCTGTAGTAATTTCGACATGCTTGTCTTTCCTCCGCAGGTTACCCCACTCACTCCAATGACAAAGTAACTCATGTTCCGATTCTGTCGAGCGTGAAATGCTCCACGGCGAAGGATGAAAATGGCAACTTTCTCAACCGACCCTCTATGACTTCTGTGACGGAAACCTGAGAATTCTGGAATTCCAAACAAATTAAAATTAGAATTCCACAAGACAATTATGAGAAAATCAGAAATGTCTCCAGAAACTAAAATTAAATTTGGATCTGCTCACAATAGCTGTTACTGGTGGGTTGAGGGAAGAGAGGAAGGAACCCTGGAGGTTGACCTTAGAAGGAAGCAGACTCACTGATACAGAGTCCAGAAAATAACTAAAATGTATTCTCAAGTGGGTAGACCCAGACTCAAGGGCACGTCCACTCCGTCTATCTGTCACCCAAATAATGAGGAGCTCAGGGTTTGGAAGTCGGATTATGAATTGGTTGATAATTTATATGAGAACTACTTTGGGTGAGTGAAGAGATAATTCTTATTCTTAATTGTACTCATTCCAACTACCATCACGATTCTAATGAATAAAGAAAACCCCAAGGAAAATACGCTTAGTATACTATAAGTAATGCTACGCTACGCACTCCGCAAAATGAAGCCCCCAAAGTGGTTTCACTCTCAGTAGATTTTTTTATCGACCCACTTCACTATTGCTAAACTCTAACTTCTCCTAATTTGATTCCCATGCATGTCCAGTTCCAGTCGAAGCCTATAAATCATAATTAGGAACCCTACGGTACGGTACACAACATGTAAAAATTGATTAAACTAACGTGTAGTCTGACGTCATGTATTTCGCTGTGTTGGGTTGTAGGTTGGTAATATGGAATGATACAAGGCCAAGGTCAGTTCACTTCGTGACTTTTTGACTTGAGGCTCCTCGACTATTGAATCTGATTGATGCCAGGCAGTTAATAATTACAAGATTTCTTATTTCTTGTCCAGTCCTTGGGGTTGTGTAAGAAACAGATTAAGTAATATGATTAAAGCATGAACTCTTAGGTAAGGATTCCTAGTATATGTAATATGTATGTCAATGTCACATCACCCATGTAAAATGAATTACATTTATACGGGTGCACTCCTGACTCCTCTATAATAGAATCTTTCTTAATTGAAGCTATCGTAGGACATGGAGGACGAGGACCTCCTACCGTCCTACCTAATACTCCTCCTACATCCTAATTCCTACATGCGATCCTGTCTGGACTGGGAATATATGACATTGCCTGTAAAGGTTCTTACGTTTTGCAATATCTCAATTATTATGAACTATACAAAGGTTCAAGTTAATACGAATTGTGTCCTGGGGAAAAATTCAATTTGATGGATACTCATACCTCTTTTTCGTATCGGCACTGGAATGAAACCATTGAAATGTACTGATGATGAAGCAGTTGAAGGTGAAGACTGAGGCAACAGGTAGCGGCTGACTAGTTTCGTGATACAGAACATCCTCTGACTCTGATTACTCGTTTCACACCACCACCACCACCGGTAAGTCCAATTCCCAATTGATAATGATGGAAACACTGTTGCAGTTTCGACGCGTCAGGAGTTGATGGGATGGAGACGCTGTTACAGTTTCGACGCGTCCAGGAGTTAAATGTACGCACATTTGAATTTGGGCAGGATGGTCGTGAATGCTAATTGGAGGCGGTTGTGTTGCACTCCGACAGTTCTTGGGATGAAATAATTAAAGACACATCCGTCTGCCGTTAGCTGCTGGAACAGGATGACGATCTCATCTCCTTCTTGTGATTCTGTCTGTCTGAATTGGATGAAATTAATCATTTTTATTAGCTTGCGCAACGACATTCTCAGCAGGAAAGTCAAGATTATTATTAGCGGTATAAATTTAGAAGCGTAATTAATAAATAGTTTCTTAGTAAAAAATATTTTTGAATGGAAATAAAATTTACTTACAGTATAATCTATCAATGACGGGAGAACTAATTAATTAAAAACATAAAACGGTATTAAATTGATAAAAAAAAATTCAGCAAATAACTAAAAGGATAAAAGGATGGGGAAAAAATCTGTAAGAGCTGGCGCCCATCTATCCCACGTGGTTTATCCCACGAGCGTAGTGCGTAAACCTTTATCTCTTATCTCATTGTCATTATTACTTACATAAACACCACATTCTAACTTACAGAGGCAATAATCAATTGTAGAATGATTTTTGGAATGATGGCGAATTTAACGAAAAATTGTCAAACACGGTTATTGGTGCACCACCGCCGATGGAGAATTTTCGATAACTTAGAATACTTCATACAGGTCATTGCCATAGCATGCCCGCCCATTTGTCACTCTAGGCCTTGCTGGGCTTCCCTCTCCCCAATTCATAATCTTCAGCGTGGTAATAATTAGATAATAATGATTAATGGTATTATTAGTTACTTGCTTTTATATGTTGTTTACATTTCGGCCAAAGAGGACTGACTCTGACCCAATTTTTTGTTTGAATTTTTACTTTTAAGAATACGCGTGGGCTACATATTCTGCCGTGAACAATGGCTCCTTGAATTGATAACTTGTAATGATAATACAGTTATTACATAACTGTTAATTACTAAATAAATACACACGCATTTCCAGAAGTTTTTCTGAACAATCCCAACTCAGTTATATGTCAAGAGACATTCTTTATCGGTAAATTTGAAGTGGAAGGTTTGGAGCCCATGTCCATCTGAATCCCAAACGAAAGTAAGTTAGATTGATTCTGGATAGTAACTGGACGACACTATTAACTTTGTGGTGCGTTCAGCTTGATTTCGCAATTTTCCCGATCTTCTAGGGTTAAAATTTTTTAAATGGCGAATCCCCTTCGAGTGTCAATTTTCCTCACTTTAATTATAATTCAGTATGGTTTTGCGGCAAATATTTTATTTTTATTTGGTGGTGGAAATTATTCTCATAAAATGTCAATATGGCCGCTTGTTATGGCATTGACAGAGAAAGCTCACAATGTCACTTTTGTGTCTTCAATTTCAAAACAACCAAAGCCGAATCCAAAAGTCAATGACATCGTTCCAGTTTTCATGAAGAAGGTGACTGACGGGATTTACAACGTTGACAGAATTCGTGACCGAAGGGAGGGGAAGGAAACAATTTTTAGCCAGTACGAATCGGAATCGTTCCGTCTTTGCAATTTGACAATGAATGCTCAAGATGACCCCGAGTTTACGAATTTACTGGAAAATGGACATGGAGTTTTTGATTTAATTATTGTAAATGCGGTGTACGGCGAATGTGCCTTTTTCATGGCTCATCATCTAGGGGCGAAATTTGTCGTGTTTTCCAGTACGATCACACAGGACTGGTTTTTTGGGATTTTTGGGCTGCCTTTGGAAGTCTCATGGATTCCAGTGCTCGCTTCACGCATGGAATATCCAATGACATTCTGGGATCGCGTCAAAAACATGTACAACTCCTGGCTTTGGTATCGGTATTCAGCATCGCACGAAGGAAGCCTGAGAGAAATATACAGAAAACGATTCGGATTGAGTTTTGCACCAGAACATGTTGAGATTGAACGAAATGCTTCATTGGTCTTGGTTAACAGTCACTATACAATTGACTTTCCTCGCTCACTCCCACCAATCTTCATCGATGTACTGCCAATATTTACTTATTGCGTCTCACATAAACTAAATTGGAACCAAAGTTATTATTCATTTAAGTTTATTTTTAGATTGGTGGGATGCAGTGTTGGGAGCCGGAAGGCGTGCTTCCGCAAGTAAATCTTGAATCTTGAAAAATTACTTAAAAATTTTCATATTGATCTTCTTTGATTTTTATTCTCTAGGATTTCAAAAACTTCATGGACTCGGCAGAAGAAGGGGTAATTTTACTTTCCTTTGGATCCACAATTGAGTTCAAAACCCTTTCACAAAACTATCTGGATATTTTCTTCAATATGATGAGGAAATTTAGCAAAGTTGGATTCATTTGGCGATGGGATGGAGAACTACCTGGTAATTTATTCCAGATTTATCGGTAGTGGCGATTTGAACATTTAAGCAAATGGTTAGAAAATCCATTCTTATAATTTGACAGAAAACGCTCCCGAAAATCTATTCTCTTCCAAGTGGCTTCCCCAGAGAGAAATTCTACGTAAGCATTTACTAAACAAAGCTTATTTCTGTTTAAATTGCCAAAGGATTTAATGAAAAATGTCCATTGAACACAACAGGTGAGAAATCTGTAAGAGCTTTAGTGACTCATGGTGGAGTGAACAGCATGTTAGAAGCCACCTACTACGGAGTTCCGGTTATAGCCATGCCACTTTTTGCTGATCAAGATTTCCAAGCGTATCGTGTCCAGGCACAGGAAATTGGAGTTCGGCTAGAGGCTGCATTATTTTCCCAGGAAATACTGGATGAGGCTGTTTGGAAGATCCTAAATAATCCTATGTGAGTATTTAAATTGCCAAACTGTTTTCGGTTAATTGTAAAAATTTGAGAAAGTCTATGCCTCATTTCATACAGATATGCAAAGAATATGAAGACTCGCTCACAACTTTTTAGAAACAGGTAACTTATATTTGAGAGTTAAATATAATGAAGAATGAGCTTTAATTGGTTTTCCTAAAAACGAATCTCGTAAAATGTCAATTAATATTTTAGAGAAAACCCAACCGAGACTGCGCTTTCAGCGGTGGAGTTGGTTTTGAAACATGAGGATTTGACACCTTTGAAACCCATGGAACAACAACAATCTTTTTGGGTCAGACAACACCTGGATGTCTACCTTTTCTGTTTTTTTATTTTTGCGGCCATTAACCTTCTCATTCCTTACATAATCATTCGAGTTTGCCGCGGGCTACTTTTCAATTCAAAATAATTCCCGTGCCCATGCTCCAACTTTCTGTAGTAAGTATAGTACTCGAGATAACACCATGTTACGTCACTGCGTATAATGGAAATGGGAATAAAATTCATTCATTCACACGTAATTCTTATAAAATTGATAAATTTTAACTTAATAATTTCACAAAGCATACAATATTTAACATTGTTGTTGAGTGGCCAGCATGTGCAAAACGCGACGCTAAATTCCAATACCCCGCTTTGTAAATGAGTATGGGAATCAGATGATTCAACTTGCTATGCCATAACTTGCCGTACCTTTTGTGACATAAACATTCTGCTCCACGGTGCGGTTATTATTCAGGGTTAAACAATAGTTTCTCCGCATTTAGGTTAGACGATTTTTGGTTATTTCATGGTTTTTGATAATTATATCATTCTTCAATCGACCATACCAGTGACGCTGGAATTCAAGTATCTTTGGATCCATTAACACTTGACGGTAACTGAACGTTAATTCCACAGTTTCATATGGATTCTGGGGAGAGTATGCGTAAAGTGTAAAAGTTATGCCTTAAATTAAACTAAAATTATAGGTTTAAGAGCTAACCACTCACGTTCCTGCCGTTATGGACAAAGGGAAGGGAAAGAAGCGAAAGTTAAAGGACGAGACAATATTGGCAAAGGCGAGAAAACACATCCGAAACCCAGAGCCCAGTGAGGATGTGGACGATGATATTATGCCGCATGTGACCGAAGAAGAAATTGAGAGTATCCTTAATCCTGTCAACACCGATGAACCATCTGCTCCCCCAATAAAGAAATTGCGGAAACCCCGTCATACCGAAAAGAAGACCAAGCCCGTTGCCGAACCTACCCCAGAAAAGGCAAAGAAAAAGAAGAAGAAGAAAAAAAAGTCCAAATCCAATGCCGCTACACCTGTAAAGACTCCAGACTCTGTTGAACGCCGTGCTGAAGCTCCTCTTGATTTCCTGCAGAAGTGGAAACACTGTCGGATGGAATGGAAATTTGAGAAATTGAAGCAAGTGTGGCTTCTTCAGAATTGTCTCGACCCGGAGCTCATCCCCGAAGTTTCCTTTCTCACTCTTCTGGAGTACATGGGCTCAGTCCGTGGCCAGGCTCGGACTGCAACGGAGAAGGATATGGGAGTTGCAATGAAGGCTTACGAAGTAAAGCAAAATCCATCAGAAGGGGACACTTCCAGGTATGAAAGAGCAAGGCAAATCCTGCAAATTTTGAGTAGTGATTAGCATGGTGTTTACTGTGAAACTTATCGAGTATATACTTTTTCCAACTGTCCAAATGCCAGATTCATACATCTTGTTTTGAGTGCTATTAAATAATCTGTATTTGAAATTTGTTCATAATGGGTTGATTTTTTTTTCTGAGTTGAGTTTTAGCTATCATTAGTGGTGATCCTCTGGAGACAGAGGAGGAAAAGGAGGAATCCTGGAAGTTGGAAGACTTTGAACCTGGAATGATGGGAGTGTGGTAGTGTGCTTGGTGCTCTTTGAGATGATTTGTGTAATTGAGTTAGCTGCTGTTTGGTAGCTGGGCGGAGGGATTAGTTGATTCGAGAATGGTGGAAGCGGGAGTGCTGGGTAATTGGATTTGTGTGGATAATGAGAGAAGTGGGGCCGAAGGAGGAGGAATTCGGGCTCAATTTGGAGGAAGCGGATTCGGGGCGTAATGGAATAAGGACGACTGGGGAAATTGGATCAGGAGCCGAAGGCTGTGCGGCGGCGGCCCTCGTGGTACTCCGAGAGGATTCCATTAGATGCGAACTGCGAAGGAGTAGGGACGGAGCGGAGTAGGGCTCCATTTCCATAATCGAACCCACTCCCTTCCTTCTCAATTATTCAGAGACGGGATCAAAGGCGGACTTCCTTGTCTTCTTTCGACCAACTCCGAACTCCAGCAGCATCACCCGCCACTCCGGACAAGCTTCCACGGAGAAAGATCCAAGTCCTCATACACCGCGCACATTGGGCTAAATCCGTTGCGAACTGGCTGAAACTCAAAGTATTCAATCAATCAAGCCCATTTGAAGTTGTGTGTCTCGGATCTCAAAATTGAAAATAAATGGCATCATCAGGCTATGGATACAGAAGAATCGATTCTTTGGTTTTTGATCTGATTCGATTTATTGATTACTCAATTCAATTCCTATTTTTCTGTTGAACTTACAAGTCTTGTATTTGTCCCAGCTATAAAAGTGGTCCTACACAAATTAGACAATGGACTTCTTAAACTCAGGGTAATTAATAATATTTTTGTTCCAAAGAACAAAATGAGTCCAAGGAGTTTTGAACCTGGCGATTTTAAAAAATCTAACATAGACTTCAAGATTTAGCCGTTAGTTTACAATGCTTGCTTATTATGTGCAATTTCAGCATTTAACAGGCATTCTCATTAGAGGTTCGTTGATTGTGCAATTGGAGAATAACCAGAATGCAAAATATATGTTGTCGAGTTATCTTTTTCCCGATTAAAATTTCCATCTTTACCAGTCCTGTCATCGTGTTAGCGGCTTTTACATTTAGAATAGTCCTAAAGGAGCCTCCCCTAACGCGAAAGTGTGAATCGAACAAAATGGCGTGAATTAGCGTCTCCGGTGAACTCAAGTAAATTCCCTTTTTCAGGATTTAACTTGGAGAGCGACCTTGAAAATCCCAATTAGCTGTGGAGACGGATGTGAGAACGGCTCTTGCGCACATCATAAGAACCTCCGGATTTCTTCCCTGTTGCTCTTTATTGGGTTGGCTGGATTTTGCCTGTTTCTTTGCTCCTTTTTCTCAGTGTGTACCAAACTTTCTCTCTGGGAAACTTTCCCCCATTTGCCACAGTGCCACTGTGAGTGAATGGTGGGGTTGGTTTTCGGGGTTTTCGGTTCTCTCTGGCCCTACCCGCCCGGTCCCCGTGTTATGTTTTGTGTTGGTAGGAGAGGGAGGCGATGGTGGTGGTGGATTGGACGGCGGAGGAGATGACAGTAATTGGGTGAGTGAATTAGTCGGCTCTTTGTTTGGGTGGAGCCAGGAGGGGCGGGGACTCCCTTGGGAATCCTTCCTCTGAACCAGAATCAAAGGATCTCAATCACTCCCTAGGAAGGAGACGAGTTCTCACTTTCCGAATGTCTCCCGGGACTCTTTCAACCCCACCTTACTTCCGGAACTACACCAAGGAAGTCTTATCTCCTAGGTAGCCAGCATCCTTTGTGATTCTGGACTCATGTAACCTCCTCCCACTTCAAACTCAATTCTCACTGCAGTAGTTTACGTCATTAGATCCATTTGATCAATAACAGAATCCAGATCAACCACCACGGCGGAGTCCGGGAATATATACAATAATCATACAATGAAGAGAAGTAAGGTAAAAGTAAACGGGAGGAAAAGATTAGGAGAGAGCAATTCTGTTGAGGTTAAGCCTTTATAGTTGAATTTGGAATTAAAATCCGGAAAATGGGGGAGTTGACCCTAGGAAAATCGGATTTCGGTCTTGGTGAGGATAAAGTTCCCACGTAATCCTTTCCTCCTGCGCCCTCTCCTCATAATGTTTCCAACGTATACTTAACCACCCATTCCCATTGTGTCTCTCGAGTGGTAGGGTACAGAAGGATTACGACCCTTCCTCAGGTCATTTGCGGTGGAGGAAGAGATGCTTCGCGGGTAGTTCTGAATGCCTAATCTCTTCCCTTTGGGAAAACCCTTTTCTCTCCCACCACCAACGCATAATGGACTTTCACCAAAATTTTGACGTCTCATTTCTCTCTCTCTTCTTCCTCCCCAGTAAGTGGATGAGCATCGAGCAGCAGAATCTCAACAAATTAATCATTAGAAAATTACTTTATGTTTCTAAACAAGAAGTGAATTTTTGGAAATAAGAAAAAAAAACGTTTTTGACGTCGAACTCTCGAACTCTCCTATGCTTCAGTCACAGAGGTCGTGTTGTATAGTCCAATTCTTTGGGTTATCATTATCAATGTTTGCTCCGTATGTCATTCTGATTCTGTGAAGTATGAATTCTTATAATATCCGTTGTCTGTCACACTCGACATTCCCATTTTTATTCAGTTTGGTTTTTGGTAACCTACTGCAAGGCCAATTTTCGATTATCGCAACAAATGTTTGAGCTTGAGTAATTGAGGTTGTACAATTACATGGATTTAGAATTATTGGTGGATTATTCTAATGTAACCCAAATTATACGAAAAAATTTGCTCAATTTCTGTGAAAGCTCCCTCTCATTTCTACCAGGAATGTAGGATGGTAAATAGTCCAGTAAGAGGAAACAAAGGCCGGACTAGGGAGTGTAAAGTGTAAAACTTTACACTCCCTAGGCCGGACCAAGTTTTAGACTTATAATTCTGCCATAAAAGCTACGTTTAAATTCTAATTCACTCTAATACTGGCGTTAATCCCAAAATATCTAATTTCAGAATTAGAATTTTTACCCAATGCCCTTGCCTAGTTTAGAATTGACGTTGACACAGGGAGGACAAAAGGGGAGGATTAGTTACTTGTATAATGCCTTGATCACAAATTAC
>Ga0194135_10002212_pt1 | contig 11777 bp, 6 predicted proteins | sample LitLau_LLRF_2013_FD_134024 | JGI IMG/M metagenome (GOLD analysis project Ga0194135, IMG submission 134024) | Freshwater sediment microbial communities in response to fracking from North America - Little Laurel Run_MetaG_LLRF_2013 (version 2) | ecosystem: Environmental > Aquatic > Freshwater >... | reverse complement strand
TCTCTTTGCTAATCCATACAAAAGGAATAGAGGTCATAATAATTAAGGAAGCGAGTGTATCGCTTTATTTCGTTGTGTTGCTTTCTCTAATGGGTGGATTTGGTTCGGAAGTAGGAACTCTCCGATGGAAGTAGTAAATGTAAAGAAACAAGGTTAGTAATAGATGCTTAGCGGTAATTAAATTCTGCCTCTAGTGTGCGAGAGAGAGTGGGTTGTATTAAAATATGCATCACTCATTGTGGAATACCATGATTCCTTTATGCTCGTTGAGAGGTGATTTCGCTCCTCCTGTCAGCCTCCAATCCAAAATATGACTGTCATCATCATTATCTTCTACTTCTATGACCCACGGAGCAAATAATATCTTTCTGTGGAGCAATCCTATGATCCCGCGAGTTCCTGTGATCCTTCACTTTTCTTCCCTAGGAAACGATGAACAGGAGCCATTATGAATAAGCAAAGTGATACTTAAGCATGTATTATACGCCGGAGTTTAGAGACTCGAAACGACACGATTGCTCGTGAGGTGAACTCGCATCATTTTATTATTACACTAGAGAACCTTTGTTTTGGTTTGTGTAAAGTCTCTGCAACTCTCTCTCGACAAAAGGGAGTCTCATTGTGAATGCATCGTAGAAGTGTAGTTGCTCCTACTTTCTCCAGTTTCATAACTTGTTAAAGTGCTTCCCTTTGTTTGCTCTCGTTATTGCAAAAGTAGCCCTATTCATGTCAGTATTTGTAGTGTTGTCAGTTGTCATCTCCAAAAAACTTGCAAGGAAAGTTTCCACATTTCTTTCTAGCTCCTCGCTCGTCTTCCTACTTCGATGTTGGATGTGGGTGGTGTCTAATCACATACTCACTCTCTTCAGTATATCGACCATTTCGGCTTTCAACTTTAGTGTAGAACCTGTCGTCACTTTTAACTGGACACAAATAGGTCTAGACAAGCTGTATGTGTGTGTGTGTGTATGAGGCCTCTTCTTCTACATTGCCTGAACTTTCACTCTACTTTCTCTTCGTATTTTAAATGTGGAAATCACTCATTCATCACCACTCTCTCAATCTTTTTTCTTTGGCCATGGCAAAAGGGATGTCATAAAGAGGTACATGAACGGTAACATGAAGTTCTGCTGACTCGGACCGACTCGTGTTTCAATGAATATAATGAGGACATACATATACAATTGCAGTCACAACTACAGTCATTAGTTTTCTATTTTCTTAGACATTCCAATGCAATATTTATGAGCATGTATTCTTACAATATGAGTTCATGAGCCTTTATACATATATCAATATTCATGGGTAAATAAATCGTACGTACGGCAGCTTTGTTTTTATTTGCAATTGCAGTAAAAAGTTGAGTTTCAAAATCAACTCTCGACAAATGTAAGCCAAGATGCAAGGAACACGTAGTCGAACGATGAGAATAGTTTGCTTGGCTGTATATTTTAGTTTCACTTTCGATTGCAAAGAATGTCTCTACAGAGAAATATGAATGATGCATATTATGTTTCTTTGCATGTGCTGGTCAATTGTATAGTACGATAAAACAAGTACGGGGAAATCGTCAGGTTGTCATTTGATGAAATATTCAAAAAGGAACGGATCTTTTACGATTCCGTAAGAAGTTAAAGAGCAGAAAACGAAATGTAAATATTCGACGGAAAGAAAGAAGAAAGTTGAAGGTAAATGGGGCAAGGCGTTGTGTTATTCCTTCCGTTTTCTCCTCATCGTCTTAAAAAGCAAGTGAAGCATCTGCTATGCATTGTCCGTGTATTTATATTATCTTGGCTCACATTTAACTGAGGATGAGAAACGCTTGTGTGTTCTCGTGTGTGTCTATGTTGCACAGTTGGTAGAAATGAAGAAATCCCTAGGATGGAATTTATAGAGAAAGGTAATAAAGAGTGTGTAGACACTTCCAACAAACCATTCATCATGCATGATACCTTCTACTCTGTTTAAAATATTTTTTGTGTCCACGTATCGAAGCGAACCTTCATCAAGTATTCACTCAAACATGGAAAGTAGGATCCGAAGAGTAAAAAGACTTTTTTCTCATTCTACTTTCTTGGCGGCGGACTAAGAACTCCTCGTACTTCATACTCTACACTGGGTTAGTAGAAAGACACGAAAAAGTTAAGACCTCTGTGTATGTGTGAGTGCATGAAAGTCTTCTATGGTTGTTGTATGTGGTCCCTTTGCAGGTTAGAAAGTAGGTCTTTTTCTGAGCCAAATCGGATAGAAGTAAGTAGTAAGCATGAATTTAAGTGAGTAGAGTCCGTAATTCTGGTCCTGCCTTTCTTGAGTGACAACGGTGACAGAAACAGAGATAAATATCCGTCCTACCGACTCTCTCTCTCTCTCTCTCCTCTCTTCTACGTAAAACGCAAAGAAATTCGAAATAGAAAGAAGGCAGCAAATATATCGACTGTACTAGAGTGTACAATACGATTTCCTTCCTTGCTGACTTTGCATACTTCTTATATTTATCCCGCTTTCTCCCATTCGCACTTTTTCATTCAGCTTGTCCATGGTAAATGGAACGGAGGAGGAACGATGTTCCATCGGAAATAGAAAGTTCACTCTGGCTATAAGCCACACAAATATACACAGTTGTTGTATACTATATAAATCTTAAAAAATTGCGTAAACGTGCCTGTTCCTCCGATTCCCACAAGTTCTTTTAAGATACCATAACGTGTATAGTTAAGTGTATTCTTTTTATAAAAGTGATCTAGTACAAGATATGAAATATTTGCATAGTGCCATTCTCAAATGACACAGAGAAAGCATCTCAAGATGGTTTTGAAATGACGTGTGTGTTATTGTTAAGCCCTTCTCTCTCTTGAATTTTCTTAGAGCTATGTGTATTGAATGTAGACACATAAAGTAATGTGCGCTCATGTATATAGAGTCTGACTAGGCCAATGACTGGTTGCGTCTCAATTTATCCCTCATGGAGACATCGTAAAGCGTATCGATTGAATAATCAAGAGAAGAATGTGTCTCTGAACAGTATGAAGTCTGTGAGGATGGGATGCTCTGAGCTTTCTCCTTATGGAAAGTGTTTGAAAACATCATTGAATGTTGAATGAGTTCTTTTTATCTGCTTTTCCTGCATTAGTTCACCAAAATTGCGAATCTGGGTGTGTAACCAATAGGCCTGATAGTAAATGAGAGAAAGAGTCTCCACGGAAGACTAAGAGAAGTTGGGAAACAACAGCAGGCTTATGTCATCATGAATATACATGAGTTAGAAAGGACCAGAGCGCATTCTGCTTTCGGGCATAATGAGAAAGACAGGCGACGCTGTACTAATTGCGTGTCCGAACGAGATAAAGGATTCTCTTTGTCGTCTTCTTCCTATGAATATTTTCGGAAGGGAGGAAAATGGAGAATATTAAAGAGGCAGAGGTGGAATTAGCTTAGCCGTATTAAAATACTCGAAAATCCTTCGAGGAGATTTACAAAATATTCCCAAACTGCAGCCGCTTCTCAATATTATTTCGGAATCATGTATACTTGATCCAAGGATCTGGTAGCTAACTCAAGTCGCAGTGCATTCATATTGGTTATCTTACTCAAACCTTAAAGGGCAATGATAAAACGAGATTTGGGAGTGAAACGGAAAAACACTCTCACAACAACTGCACATAGCTGAATTGAGAAGACGGACAAGATGCACACAAGCTAACAAAGTTGTGTGAGAAACCCCAAAGGGAAATATATACAGAGAAGTGGAATTCAGTGGGCTTTGACAAATGGAAAAAGAGAAAGTTAAGGGAAAGTATGTAGAAATACATGAAGGAATTCAATCTTCATCCATCTGAAAAGAAATCAATTTATAACAAAGCTGTTGGACGAAAGTATACAAGTACAGACCACACTGGCAACTTTTCATTCAACTGGGTGAATGGCGTTTAATGTGAAATGACTCGACTTCCTTCCCTACTATATAGTAGCTACACAATGAGCAAAGTCCACACGTGAAAATTGAAAGACGGTTTATTTCAGGAAACTGATTTTCTCCCCTGTAGAGGAGTGTCGAGTATTTTTTTACTTATGAAACAAACCCGTTGTCTCACATTCAACATTGGTACTATAGATATTTTCAATGAAAGAAGCCTCTACAAGTTTGCTAAGGAGATTTCATTCGAGTGAAAACAGTCTGGAGTCCTCCGTATAATATGTTGCGAGCTCAACATGAGTATTTTTAAACAAGTATTTTCGTAACCTTGTCTGTTGATGCATAATACACAAAGGAAGAAGAAGTTTGAGAGTTTCGGCTAAAAAATCTAATTAGTTTCAGTAGTTTGGATTTCAACTAAATTTTATGAGCCGTATCTTTTCCTTTTGTTTGAGAGTAGTTTTTACTCAATCCACCGGAGAAAGAAGAGATACGGACCAAAAAGAGATGACGGTGGTGATGATGATGATGATGATGAGTAGAGATGAGCTCGTTTTGTGGCTTTTAGTGGAAGGCAAAGCGAATATTATGATTTTTCCCTTGAAATGTTCCTGGAATTGACTATGTGTACAAATGGAGTATTCAGTAGTGTATCATTGTATGATTGCTGTTTAAGAAGTAGAATTGAGGCCACCATAACAAGCTGCTTTAAAAGTGAAAGAAGTTTCTCTTGTGAAAACAATTGAAGAGGTGGCCTGGTGGAAAAGCCGATGGAAAGGGAAGAGAAGTGGAGCATTTTGTGTCTTGGTGTGTTTTATACTTTGGCTTTGTAACCATAGGCCTCTAATTACTCGTAGATGTTCAGTTGGCTGCCTAATTTCCAAGAAACTACTTTAGACTGAAGCGTTTCTCTCATCCCATATACGTGTACCTCTTGACTAAAGTGGAGTATCATGTATAGTTCTTGTAGTAGGAGTTTATATATTTATCTGCTGTGTATCGATGTAGCTATATACGCATAACATGTTCTCTTATACGCAAATATAACTCTACGTTGTGTATGTGTGTGTGGGTCGGGTCGCAAAATCCCTTTGGTTATTTCGACTCTCCTAATGAGAACAAAACTAGACTGGAGCTCAAGGGATAATTAAGCCTCATTGGTAAAGCCAAAACTCAAATAATAATGGATATTCACTTAGGTAATTGCCAGAGGGAAAGTACTAAAGTTCACTGTGTCTCGTTAGTAGTTATTTTATGTGTGTAATTGCAAACTGAGACAGTATAATATTCTCTCTGAGCAGTCCACAAGTTATAAGGTTCTCTCTACACAAAATTCCACTACAATAAAGAACCTACCCTCGAGTATTTCCAATTAAGGTGAAATAATTGAAATAAAACAGTTTTATTGCACAAGATTACATAACAATAATTGTGTTTTCATAAGCTAGTTTTAGCGTGGAACAAACGTGTTTCTTTATCATTAGTTTCCGAGTATTTTTCTCTTTTCTCTTAATATTATTATTGTGTATCGAAAGAGGGACGTCTTTTCAATTTACAAGACACTCCCACGCTAATCTCTACAGTCATTCAGTTCTCTTTCTCTCTCTCTCTCTGTTTCTTTTTTCTTGTCTTCATTTTTTTCCACACGAACTGAATTGATACAAGAATGAGTTTCACAGAAGAAACAAATTGCCTTTGAGAGTATTATTTGACGGCTTTTTATATATTATTCACTTATGTTCAGCGCATGTTGCAAGTTGCAATAACACTGCAACCCATTATACAGCCGAGATTCTATAAGAGAACCCTGTGAAATGACCCCTACTGTATTTAAAAATAGAAAGCCATTAAGTGACATGATTGATTTCTGGAGAAGGTAGAATCAGTAGAAATGTTGAGGGTTGATGTGGAGGTGGAAGAAAGACAGGGGAAGGAAACAGAACTGACGGGGAAAAATGGTTAAAGGAAGTTGGAATCTGAACAACATATTAAACACTAATATGATTTTTCCTCATACAATTTGACAAGCTTGGTTAATAGACTCAGGCAGTTTCCTGAGTTGTTTCTTAACTTTCGCCCTGCATATATATCTATAGTGTTGTACTATTTACTATGATGCAGGACGAACCCCCGTGCCTTTCTTTCATCTTCTTCCCTAACTCTACACACACACGATGTATTCGTTGATTTATATAAAGTGACATGTTGAACCTATGCGACGGCACCTCTTGAAAAATTAAACTTTCTTTACCCGTTCTCTTCTGCAGTTCAAACAGGTAAAAATGTTAGTATTAATCAAACACTTATGCCGCGAGAGGTTTTTCTAGCCATTATTTCCAACCTGTTCCCACACACTGCAAGGAGATCCGAATTATATGAAGCAATGGAGGTGAAGTTCTACACACTACTCACGGGAGTGTAAGTGTAGGAGTGAAAGTACGAGAAGCATCATCATCGGCACCACTGCTCACGAGGAATTCCCATAAGGTGTTACAGTCAATAAATTTAATTTCTCACGAGCCAAGTTTTACACTCACTTCGAGACAGTTACATGAACAAATCAAATATTTGAGATTCTCTTCCCTTTTTCCAATTCGAATGATATATCGAGAACTTACACCGATCTCTAACTTTCATCCTTGCATGCTTAAAGTCAAGAAAGAATTTCTGTTTTATGCACTCCATCCGTGAAGTCTTGTATATCGACTGCGTATATACACGTATATAATGTATAGATATACTCGATCCGATTTATACACAAACTTAAAATATATATTATATGTGTGTGCGTTTGTACGAGTTGGAGAAAGTCTTTTCTTCTCGCACTCTCTCTCTCTCTCCTTTCTCAGTCAGTGTGGTGGTTAAATCTGTAGAAATGGAATCCAAAGAATAGAGAGACTCCATGAAGGTGTTCTAGTTCCACATCAGTTGGCATTCGAATGATAATACGTCTTACATGGAAATACTATATATATATGTATATATATGCCATTCCACTGAGCTTTTTCTTCGGTGGAAATGACTTCTTTGAACACTTGTCTTTCTTCGATTCCAACATATGTAAAGTGACAAACAGGAGTGCTGCTGTGTTGAATGCACCACGCGTGTATACAGCCATGATCTTTATATAACTTTCATTGGGAAAAGCAATGGCTATAGGTGAAGTTGATGGTAATAGGAATGAATGTAAATGAGGGATTTGGTTGCGTAATGCTGCTGAGAAGGAAAGCAGGAGAGTCATGATGATGACATTGCTCATGCAAAGTGAGTGATGCATACGGAATGGAGTTAACAACGTGGAGCAATAGAATACAGTGGAATTAAAAGTGCCATTGGGGTTTGAGCTTAAAGTTGTGGAATTAATTGTGTGTACTTAATGTTTGATGCTTGCAGGTTAATAGGGGGACTAGGACCTCCTACGTCTAACCCCGTTATGACTGGGATTCCTCAAGCACCTGTGATTCTTCCCGTGTTCCCTGCCTCACAGCCGCATCCTGGACAAGCCATTACGGGGAACGGGACGGCCACAAACTCTCGGTCTCTCCAACGAAATCAATACTCTCCGTCAAGATTTACTATTCAAAAAGACTGCCATGTGTCAGATCGTTGTTCCTGGAAATGTATTAGTATTGCCCTAATCCTATTATGCATTGCTTTAATGTCCATCGTCATCTACTTCGCAGGTAACCTTCAAATTCAGTCGTATTTACTTTCACTGTCTCCCTTCGAATCCACACGCCACCACCACCAGCTCCCGGGGTAAAAATCGACAAGCATGCATACACGCATGTATAGTATTGTACACAATTCATAATCCCCTTAAGCCAACCAGAAGCCTACACAGATAGTTCACTCATCTTTCAAACTAAATAAACCTGATTAACTAAGTCCAAGAGAGTCCAAGCCAACGAACAATAATATTAATTTGATACTTTTATCATTCTCCTTCTCCAATTAATACGAATGAAGCTCACATGCTGTGCAATGTAGTAATGCGGGGCACCCACATGCTAAACGTACACCATTGAAGATGATGATTCAAGAGTATAGCACAGGTTCAAAGGGCATTATTGTTTTGTTTTTAAGAGCAAAAAATTCAAAATGGGAAATTTTTTAAAAGTAATTGACGTGTTTGAATAAAATCCCCATTATTCATTTTATCAGTAAGCTGATGAGAAGATATAGAAATTTAAAATAGCACATATTCCTAGAAATATTAGTTGTTTTCAAATAAGACTCCGTGAACCGCGTCCGTTGAGAATCGGACTCTTTAAATTTTAAATTAAATTATGCTGCTACTGAATTTGGGATGGAGGGGTTTCTGGGGAAAGCGTGTGTATGGTTGTGTAATCTTTGACTACGCAGTTTCTTGGGAGAATAAAGGAAAGGTTTGTTTGGAAGTAGGCGAGTATGATGTGATGGAAGTAGGCGAAGGAAAAAGGATGTTGAAGAGAAAGGGATTAGTAGAGTTTAGTTCCACCAAGTAATTAGTAGTGACTTACGATTAGTTTACCTCTAAATTTAGAATCTCATGTTGTTAAATTAAATCTCGAAGGAATGGGAGGGGCTGAGGAAAGGTTTGGAGGAAATCCCACTTTTATTACTTTCTCTATAAGCCTACCAACCACCAGAGAGAGGCGAGTTGTTTTAGCCTCCTTTCGTGAGTAGAAAACTCATCTTTCTTTACCGATACAAATGAGCCAATTAGTCTGAATAGTATTAGTGTGGGAGTAACACAGAGAAAGAGATAGATGGAGAGAGTCCATTCGGCGGAGTAATCATCATCATGATATTTGTAGGCAATTACGCCCCATGGATGACAAACAGTTGGATTAGACACGAACAGACACAACGCTTTCTCTCTTGAAGAAAAGGAAGGAAGATCGAAAGGGCGCAGGTTCCGCATGAAAATTGAGACTTAATCATGATTAAAGAAAGGAAAGGATTAGGAATCATGGAAAGAGCTGGCTCTGCTAATTGTGGCCTTTTGGCTAATATCCTCAAATGAAAATGTTTATATACACGTCATTTGACAATCGTTCCATCCAAATGAGAGAAGGTTGGATTATTTAGGCAAGCAAGGCGAATCATCATCATCATTCCAATTTCCCTTCGTCTTTCCCTGCCGGTGTTGTTGCCTCCGTGTATAGTCAACTAGGTATATACTCCGTGTATTTCTACATAGCTCCATAAACTGAAGCGAGGTTCAGAATAAGACCGTTTTCCCTTAACATACAATATAATGGCGATGTATGCATTAAAATGTCCATTAAATTTACATATCGGGGGAGAATGATCTTGCAGCAGAGAACATACGAAAAGATACACTAAAAGGAGATGTATGCATGTGTATGTGTTTGTATGGCTATTTGACCACCATCACCAGTTCTGCTGCTATTACTACACTTTGTAATAAGTTGTAAGGTCAGAAGTACTTCATCTATTTAAGTGAATTGGTAGCAAATGATATCAAAGGCCACAAAAGTCGCAGATGCCTTATTCCACTCAGCTGCTTGTGTTCCATCGTCTGAGTAATTGTTTCGTTGTGTTAATAGAACGAGGCTGTATGTGTCTTGTGTTGGGTAGGATATATGTGATGAGATCTCATTGGTTTGGGAAGACCGGAAGAAAGTAGAAAAGTTTCATGAGGAGAGAGTAAAGAAACGTCTCAAGAAATATTTCCAAAGACTTGGTAGATTGTATGAGCCTCGCTTAAGCACATTTTCTCTCTCTGTACATTTGAAATAGTTTCTTCTTTTATTTCATTCTTGTGTTGTTGTGTGTGTCTTTGTAAGTTTAGTGTGTGGAGTTCTCCACTGTTGCTGTTGCTGGTAGGAGGAGGGTAGATTGAAAGATGTCTTTGAGAGACAAGAGGAGAATGTATGTATTAATGAAATGAATTAGTTTTGTCTCCTCGTCGGTCCATGATGTCTTAGGAATGAGTGAACATAGCGATTGTCATCGTCCTGCCAAGTCCACAGAGAAGATGGCTTAAAGTAACAAAACATACAGAGAGGGGTTCGTTCTAATACACCATCGGTTTACTGTTGGTGTGACTACTCTAACTTTTGCTTAAGTTCTTTTGTCATTTCGTCGGAAAAAAGGAGATTGTACGTGACCCTGGAAACAAATTTTGAGCGGCTAAGACGTGTAGGGAATTTCTTCTACAACTCTGCTTGACTTTTCTCAGCAAATTCCTCTTCTCTCTTACACGGCCTGCCATAATGCACGACTAAGGAGGAAGTCGCATTTGATACAATGCAATGAGACCCGAGTTTCCATCGAATGGACTTAGTTAAGGAGTCAAGAGAGAGAAGGGAAGATTCATTGTATACTCCAGACCAGCCTCTCGGGCGATTAGATCTTATCCTAATAGTCGTCGTCCTCGTACTCTGTGACACAAACCTCAAACTCCAACTTGAATTGGATTTAAGACTTGATCACAACTCTCCTCCCTACTTCGCACACACTTCACGACCTTTTTTGAAACAATGGATGACTATGGGGAGACTTTTATTAAATCTGATAACAGCAAAAACTTCAATTGATCAAATCCTGACTTCATTTCTCCCAATGACATTCCCCGTGTTTCCAATAAAACTCTCTTGTCTCGTCATTTTCCTCCTTAATCTCTTTCACATATATTTATCCGACAACAACTTTCACCCCTGCCTTGTCTTCCAAGAACACACACACATTATCTCACTTTATTTGAGAAGGATGAACGGTATAACTTGACGATGAGTGAACTCTCTCAAACTTACCTTTTGGCTTACTCCCCAACGATAACACACCGTTCGTGTATAGAAGTGCCCCAAGTAGTTCGGAGAAACTCTGATTACTCCTTGAGATTTAGTATTAAAAGAAAGTGCGTGTGGCACTTGAAAGATTATGTAAAAGAAAGTCGTGTCAGTGATGCATGAGTAAACGGGAGCGAGGAGGGTACGACGTGGATTGTTCCAAATAAGGGAGAACTTAACTCTATTTCTTAAGTAATCGGATGACTTAAAATAAATTCTCTGTACTTGGATAGCTATCATGGGAGATTGCTCGAGGTACTCAGGCTCTGGCTGTATAGTCGTTGAGGATGCCAAAGTCCTGGCTCGGGGTGAAAAAAGTTTCCCTGTGATTGATCTAACTTCCATGTCACCAAAAAGTAGTGAAGGTAAGGAGATTTTTTTATACTCGCCCTGCCTGAAGAGCAGTAGCAGCAGTCTTTCTCCTTTTATGGCAAAATAATACGATCGAGAGTTTGGACAAGATGTATTCCAGACATTCAAAAGTTTGAATCTAAGCACACACACACACACAGACAGACGATGAGTGTGTGGCAAGAGAAAGTTGGGAAAGTACACAGACAAGGGAAGAAAGACTGCTAAAGAGTTGCTCTACGAAAATACTTGTACTATGACCTCAGGCGAACCATGTACACTATTATATACGTATAATCTGTAGCATTTTGAGATGAATCTTTTCGTTATTAGATATTGACGAATTGTTTCTAAAGGAATGTTCAAGTTCTATTTGATAATGACTTTGCAGACGCAGTGTCTCCGACAACTGCTGTGGTGCCACCGGAGTTGACTTCGAAAGACTACGGGAGTTTGAACGAAGGGCTAAGTTCCGTGGATCTCCTCTGGGGTCAGCCCTTAACTCGTCGTATTGAGCCTTACTCCTATTGGACACTAAAGATGGACATGACAGACAGTGCTTATATCAATCTCAACCTTAGTTTTCCTTGGAGCTCTAATTGGGCTCTTATCTTTCGAAAGAATTCCTTGCCGTCCATAACGCAACATGATTTGATCAAAATAGTTAAAAATGGGAGGATTGAGCATCGTAACAAGCGAAGACATGTCCGGTG
>Ga0194135_10002210_pt1 | contig 11790 bp, 14 predicted proteins | sample LitLau_LLRF_2013_FD_134024 | JGI IMG/M metagenome (GOLD analysis project Ga0194135, IMG submission 134024) | Freshwater sediment microbial communities in response to fracking from North America - Little Laurel Run_MetaG_LLRF_2013 (version 2) | ecosystem: Environmental > Aquatic > Freshwater >... | reverse complement strand
GTATATCGTCGACGGCGCGGTGCAGCTTCAGGACGACGTCGGCCGAAGCATGGTGGTGCGAGGCGGCGAAGCCGCTGCGATGCATGCGCTGGCTCCGGCACCGATCCGCCGCGTGGATGCGCGCTGCGTGACGGATTGCCGCTATCTCGCGATCGATCCCGAGTTGCTCGACGTGATGCTGACCTGGGATCAGGGTCGTTCGCTTGACGTCGGCGAACCGGGAACGGCACCGGCGGACGAGGAAGACTGGATGATCCGACTCCTTCAGCTGCCGATCTTCCATCGGGTCCCGCCAAGCAATCTCTACGCAATGTTCCAGCGCCTGGAATCACTGCCTACCGAGGCCGGGCAGACGCTGATCCGGCAGAGCGAGCCGGGCGATTATTTCTATGTGATCGTGGAAGGACGCTGTGCAGTCACGCGCCACAGTCCCTCTGGGGTGCCGGTACCGCTTGCCGAACTGGGCAGCGGCGATTGCTTCGGCGAGGAAGCGCTGATCTCCGAGGAGCCGCGCAATGCCACGGTGACGATGATCACGCCGGGACGGCTCATGCGGCTGGCCAAGCAGGATTTCCGCAACCTGCTCAACGATCCGATGGCGAGGACCATCAGCTACGCCGAAGGGTCCGAGCGCGTCATGCTCGGCACGGCGCAATGGCTCGATGTCCGCCTTCCAGCGGAATATCGCACCGGAAGTCTGTCGCGCAGCATCAACCTGCCCCTGCATCTGTTGCGCCTGAAGCTCGCGCAACTGGACAGGAAGATGATTTATCTCACCATCTGCGATACCGGGCGGCGCAGCTCGGTGGCGGCCTGGTTGCTGAACCAGCGGGGTTTCGAAGCCTATCGGCTCGACTCGGGTCTGCCGGCGGGCTGAACCGGCAGCACAAGGGCCCGCGAGTTACATCGTATGCGTGGGGCGCTCGGTATTCACGCCGGCGAGATAGGCCTCGATCTTCTTCTGCGTTTCGCCATTGTCCTGCGTGCTGAACTGTACGCCGATACCCTGCAGCCGCTTGCCTTGCGCGGCGCGCGGCGTCAGCCAGACCACCTTGCCGGCAACGGGAATGCGCTCGGCATCTTCCATCAAGGTCAGCAGGATGAAGACCTCGTCACCCAGTCGGTATTCCTTGTTGGTTGGAATGAACAGGCCGCCGTTGCGAATGAACGGCATGTAGGACGAATAGAGGGCGTTCTTGTCCTTGATGTTCAAGGTCAGGATGCCAGGTGAAGCGGCGCCGGGGCGCATCGGGGTACTCATCGTGCCGCATTCTGCGCAGCGCGCGCGGAGCGCGCAAGCAAGGCGCGCCAGCCGATCATCAGCGATTCGAGCAGCAAGGTCTTGTTGGCCGTGGTCTGGACGCGGTAAAGGGCTTCGTGAACTTCGGCTAGATAGCGATCCAGAAGATCAGACGGCAGGCTGCGCGCGAGCGCCGCGAGCGATTCATCGCGACCCAGTCCCTGCCCCGCGCGCGCACGAAGCAGTCGCGTCAGCCAGCCGAACAACCAGTGCGTGAACGCCGCGACATTGGCGTCGCCAATCGACGCCGCTGCCGGCACCGGCTCGCTTCGCGCAGCCGCGACATCGAGCATGGTCTGCGTCCAGCTCGCGTACTGCGCCAGACTCTTGGTCCGCAGGATCGCGATTGCGCGCAGCGGCGCGCCGTGCGCTTCCAGCAAGGCGTCATTGATCTCGGCCGCAGTGACTTCCGAGTCGGTCTGCGCGCGTAGCCAGCCCAGGGCCAGCGCGTCGTTCGGCACCGCGAAACGCAGACGCTGGCAGCGGCTTCGCAAGGTTGCCGTGAGCGCCTGTGGCCGCTCGGAGACCAGCAGGAGATGGCTGCGCGCACTGGGCTCCTCGATCGTTTTCAGCAGCGCATTGACGCGGCTGGTGTTGAGCGCATCGGCCGGCTCGATGATCGCGACTTTCGCGCGGCCATCATGGCTGGTCATCTGCAGTTTGGTGCTGAGCTCACGGACATCGTCGATGGCGATGTCCTTCTTGTCTTCCTCGACGCGCAGCAGGTGGTAGCCCGAATGTGCTTCGCTGAGGACTTGCCGGCAATCCGGACACTCGCCGCAAGCAGCGCCATCCCCATCGCGCTGGCGACACCAGAGCGCTGCGGCAATGCATCGTGCGAAATGCCGCTTGCCAGTGCCTGCCGGTCCTGCCAGCAGCAATGCGTGGCCGAGCCGATCCTCGGAGATCGCCAAGGCAACCGGTTGCCAGATGGCCTGCTGCCAGGGTAAGGGCTTCAGCACGGCGCTCACAGGCGTGTGTCCAGCAGTTGGAGAAGATCGCGATGAACCTGGTCGAACGAACGTGCAGCATTGATCACCACGTGCCGTGACGGACCTTCCGCTGCGCGTTGCAGATAGGCAGCGCGAACGCGTTGCATGAACTCTGCTGTTTCGCTGTCGAAGCGGTTGTTGCCGCCGCGCGCGACGATGCGCTCCACGCCGAGCTTGGGATCGACGTCGAGCACGATGACGAGATCGGGGCGAAGATCGCCAAGAACCAGCCGTTCCAGCTCGCCGATACGCTGTTGATCGAGGCCACGCCCCGCTCCCTGGTAAGCGTAGCTGGCGTCGACAAAGCGATCGCAGATGACGTCCACGCCGGCTTCGAGCGCCGGCAGGATGGTGGCACGCAAATGTGCGGCGCGTGCCGCAAAGATCAGCAGGACTTCGGTGACGGCATCGATGCCTTCGGGCCAGTTGCCAAGCACGAGGCCGCGAATCGCTTCGGCCAGCGGCGAGCCGCCGGGTTCGCGAGTCAGCAGCGTCCTGCGTCCTCGGGCTTCGAGCGCATCACGCACCGCTCTCGCCTGGGTGGACTTGCCAGCACCCTCGCCGCCTTCGAACACGATGAAACGGCCGCGCACGATCATCGGCCGCCTCCGGATTTCAACTGAAACCGGCGCACGGCCTCATTGTGTTCTTCGAGCGTCGCGGAAAACTGGTGGCTGCCATCGCCGCGTGACACGAAGTAGAGCGCGTTACCGTCGTCGGGATGCATGGCCGCGTGGATAGAATCCCGTCCCGGCAGGCAGATCGGGGTCGGAGGCAGGCCGTCGCGCGTATAGCTGTTAAACGGCGTATCGCGGGTCAGATCGGCGCTGCGGATATTGCCGTCGTAGCTGTCGCCCATGCCGTAAATCACGGTGGGATCCGTCTGCAGGCGCATGCCAAGACGCAGGCGTCGCACGAAGACGCCAGCGATCTGTTCGCGTTCTGCCGAACGACCCGATTCCTTTTCGATGATCGACGCCATGATCAGGGCCTGATCCGGAGTGCTGTACGGCAGGTTCGGGGCGCGCTGCTTCCACTCGGATTCCAGTGTCTTGTCGAGCGCAGCCAGCGCATTCCTGAGTAGCACCAGATCGGTGGTGCCTTTGGAGAACAGATAGGTGTCCGGAAAGAAACGGCCCTCAGCGGGCAGGCCAGCATGTCCGAGCATCTGCATGATGCTGGACGTATCGGCATCCACCAGCGTCTGCTGCACGTCCGGGTTCTGGCGGATCGCCGCGAGCGCCTGCGAGAATTTCCAGCCTTCGATGATTCGCAGTTCGTGCTGCACGGTCTTTCCGGAGACCCAGAGCGCGAGCAGGCCCGCCGGGGTCAGGCCCGGATCGAGTGCATATTCACCGGCCTTGATCGATGCCGTAAGTCCGTGCATGCGCGCGCTGGCGGCGAGATACCAGCGCTGCCGCGGGCTTGAAAAAAGGCCGCTTTCGGCAGCTTTCGAAAGATTCCGATCGAGACGGCTACCTGGCGCGATGTTGAAGCTCTGATGGCTATCGAGATTCAATGGCGTCTTGAGCTGCGTCTGCATGTCAAGCGCGATCAGGCCGCCCAGCAGCGCCAGCGCAACGAGCCCGCGCAGAATGCGGCGCGGGCCGCGTCGGGCTTGTTGGTTTGGAGGGCGATTCATGAGGCGAGAAGTGTCGGATGCGCCAGAGCCTGCATCAAGTCAGCCGTGATCGGACCAGGGGCTGGCCACTGGCGCTCATCCAGCGCGCGCAAAGGCCAGATCCCGATGAGGCTGTTGCAGACGAAGGCTTCGTCGGCCGCAATCAAGGCGGACCAGGCTTCGGAACCGATCCGGACATCAAGCCCTTTTTGTGCCGCGATCGCCAACAGCTTGCCGCGCTGGACACCGGAAACACCGCAGCGATCGAGCGCCGGCGTATGCAGCACCCCGCGCGAGACCCAGAACAGATTGCTGCGCGTGCCGCAAACCGGTTGCCCGCGATCGTCGCCAAGAATGGCTTCGCTGACGCCGTCGGGCCAATCACGGCTCGCAAGTACCTGTTCAAGACGATTCAAATGCTTGATGCCTGCGAGCAAGGCTTGCGTTGCCATCGTGACCGGTGAACGAAGCGCGGCGATTCCGTGCTGTGCGTTGCCGGCCGGAAGCTCGGGCATCGGGTAACGAATCAGCAGACGGTCCGTGTCGCTGGTTTGAGGCTTGTATCCGCGTCCCTGCCCGGCGCGGATCAGCAGAAGCTTCAGCACGCCGTTCGAAACGTCGCGCCCCGCGGCCGTGATTTCATCGTGCAGAGAGTCCGGGGCGTGCAGGTGAAGCACCGCCGCGTCGGAAACCGCCTTGGCGATGTGTGCATCGCGATCGACGACTTGTCCGTCGTGGATCAGCATGGTCCGGAACACGCCATCGCCATAGTGAAGACCGCGCGAGGACCACAGCGACGCAGACAGGGGCTCGCCGTTCCACCAGGTCTGACTGGGCGACATCAGATGGTTGCTCCGAGAGCCAGCAGCAACCCACGGGCCTTGGCGCGGGTCTCGGCCAGTTCCTGCAGTGGCTTCGAGTCCGCGACGATGCCGGCACCAGCGCGGAACGAGACTTCGACCCCTTCGCAGACCAGGGTCCGGATCAGGATGTTGGTGTCCAGCCGGCCGCAGCGCGACAGATAACCCATGGCTCCGGTGTAAGGTCCGCGGCCGATACCTTCCAGCTCGGCGATGATCTGCATCGCGCGGACTTTCGGAGCGCCCGTGATGGTCCCGCCGGGAAACACGGCGCGCAGCGCCTCGCCCGGACCGATATCTTGCCGCAGGCGGCCTCGGACATTCGACACGATGTGGTGAACATGTGCGTAGCTCTCGATACTCATGAGCTCGCTGACCTCGACGCTTCCGGGCATGCAGACTCTTCCGAGGTCATTCCGTTCCAGGTCGATCAGCATCACGTGTTCGGCGCGTTCCTTGAGGCTGCCGATAAGCTTCTCGCGCTGTAGCAGGTCGTCGTTGTCGCCTGACCGGCGCGCATGCGTCCCCGCGATCGGACGGGTCTGGGCAATGCCCTTGTCGATCTCGATCAACCGTTCCGGTGACGAACTGAGCACCGTCACACCCCGCCAGTGGGCAAGCCCCGCAAACGGGGCCGGATTGGCCCGGCGCAGCCGCTCGTACAGCGCGGCGGCATCCAGCGGATCGGCGTAGCGTGCCTGCCAGCGCCGCGACAGATTGACTTGGAAAACGTCGCCTGCACGCAGGTAATCCAGGATGCGCGCAACACCATCGAGGAATCCGCCGACCTCATCCTCAACCAGCTCGATCAGCGGCGGAAGCTCCTGCAAGGACGCCGCATTCCGCCTCGAATCCTGCTCCAGCTGATGAACTTGTGATTCATCGCGTTCCGAAATGAAATGAGTGACGCCGGCAAGGCGGTCAACAATGGCCGCCGCGGTGCATCGAACGGCCAGCGCTTCCGGTAATCGATGCGGTGAGGCCGGCATTACAAGCGCTGGTTCGACGAACCGAGCGGCTTCATAACCCAGGAGCAGGAACCAGCCGCCGCAGAAAGGCAGGCCGCCGGGTGCGACGGCTCGTTCAGCCGCTGCTGCCTCGCTCAGACGCGTGAAGAAGTCCTCCGACCCGTGGTGGTCGGCTTCGAGGATCTGTTCCGGGAATGCGAACAGGATGTCGTACCGGCCTGCCTGAGGATGGGCCGCCGCGCTTTGCAGCAGGAACGGGTACTGATCCGGGCGGAGTCGATGCACCGCCAGCAGATCGACGATGCCGTTGTGCTGGTGCTGATGCACGGGTGTCGGTTTCGGTCGCAATGTCGGGCGGCGCAGAGGCCGCGAATGCGGCTAGATGCGCCGGAATACCAGCGTGCCGTTGGTGCCGCCGAAACCGAACGAGTTTGAGACGACCACATCGATTTTCGCATCGCGCGCCGTGTGTGGCACGTAATCGAGATCGCAGCCCTCGTCGGGATTTTCGAGATTGATCGTGGGTGGCACGGTCTGGTCCCGAATCGCAAGTACCGAGAAGATCGCCTCGATACCCCCAGCCGCGCCCAGCAGATGTCCAGTCATCGACTTCGTGCCGCTGATCGGGATCTTGCGGGCATGGTCACCAAGGGCTGACTTGATGGCATCGCTTTCAGCAACATCGCCCAGGGGTGTCGAGGTGGCGTGTGCATTGACGTGATCGACGTCTTCCGGATTGATCCTGGCATCGCGCAGCGCATTGATCATGCAGCGCGCCACCTGCGGCGCACCCGGAACGGGCTGTGTGATGTGAAAGGCGTCGCTGGTCATGCCAAAGCCGATCAGCTCGGCATAGATACGCGCACCGCGAGCCTTGGCGTGTTCGTATTCTTCGAGCACGACAACACCGGCACCGTCTCCAAGTACGAAACCATCACGGTCGCGATCCCAGGGACGGCTGGCTCTGGTCGGGTCTTCATTGCGTGTCGACAGCGCACGCGAAGCACAGAAACCGCTGATCCCCAGTGGTGCTGATCCTGCTTCCGCGCCACCAGCAATCGCGATATCGGCATCGCCATACGAAATCATGCGATGCGCGATACCGATTGAATGCGTGGCCGTGGTGCAGGCCGAAACGATGCCGAAGCTTGGCCCGTTCAGCCCGAGGTCGATCGAGACCGCCCCGGACACCATGTTGATGATCGAGCCGGCAACGAAGAACGGCGACACTTTCCTGACGCCGCCGCCGGCGAGCAATTGGCATTGCTCCTCGATCGTGCCGATACCGCCGATCCCGGAACCGATGGTGACCGCGATGCGCTCGCGGTTGCCATCAGTTATTTCGATTCCGGAATCGATGACAGCCATCTTGGCTGCACCGACCCCGTAGTGAATGAAGGCGTCGTTCCGGCGCACTTCCTTCGGTCCCATCCACTGGGCTGCATCAAAGCCTTCCACCAGTCCCGCAAAACGCGTGGGATAGGTGGAAACGTCGTAATCGGTGATGGGCTTGATGCCGCTCGCGCCACTCAGCAGCTTTCCCCAAGCCGTGGGGATGTCAGATCCAACGGGCGAAACGATACCGAGGCCGGTAACGACCACGCGACGTCGCGTCATGTGCCTGTAGGGGGAGCTGTGGCGGGATGGGGTACAGCCGGCATCAGGCCTGGCTGGTGTGCGACTTGATGTAGCTGAGCACGTCACGGAACGTGACGATCTTTTCTGCCTCTTCGTCCGGGATGTCGATCTCGAACTCTTCTTCCAGTGCCATCACCAGCTCGACGGTATCGAGCGAGTCGGCACCGAGATCTTCGACGAACGAGGCTTCTGGGGTGATCTGGTCCTCGGCAACTGACAACTGTTCGGCAATGATCTTTTTGACTTTTTCTTCGAGACTGCTCATCGGTTACTTCCTCGCGGGTGTGGGGCGAAAAACGCGGCTAGTGTAAGAGATTCGCGCGGTGTGCTGCCAGCCAGAGACGGCAGCCTGTCGCGTCGAACGGCAAATTGTTTTCAAACCATGTACATGCCGCCATTCACGTGCAGTGTTTCGCCCGTGATGTAGGCTGCTTCGCTGGACGCGAGAAAGGCGACGGCGGACGCGATGTCCTCCACGGATCCGAGGCGCTTGACCGGAACCTGCGTAAGCAACGCGGTGCGCTGCTCGTCCTTCATGGCGCGCGTCATGTCCGTTTCGATGAAGCCGGGCGCCACGACGTTGACCGTGATTCCACGAGAACCGATTTCACGCGCCAGCGATTTCGAGAAGCCGATGAGCCCGGCCTTCGCGGCGGCATAGTTCACCTGCCCGGCGTTGCCCATCGTGCCGACCACGGAGCCGATCGAGATGATGCGTCCCGATCGCGCCTTCATCATGCCGGGCACGACTGCTTTCGAGAGACGGAAGATGGCGCTGAGATCGGTTTCGACCACGTCGGACCAGTCGCTGTCCTTCATGCGGAGCAACAGCGTGTCGCGCGTGACGCCGGCGTTGTTGACGAGAATGGCGATCGGACCAAACGACTTGGCAACCTCGCCAAGTACGCTGTCGATCGCTGCCGCGTCGCGGACATCGAGCACCCTGCCGGCACCGCCGCGAGCTTCCAGATACGTGGAAATCGCATCTGCGCCTGCTTGAGTCGTCGCGGTGCCAATGACCTTTGCGCCTTCGTTCGCAAGGCGTTCGGCGATCGCTCGACCGATGCCGCGGCTCGCGCCGGTGACCAAGGCAACCGTTCCTTCCGCGATTCGTTTCGAGCTCATGATCAGGCTGCCTGTGGGTGCCAGCATGCAAGCGCCAGTTCCAGACCTTCGGGCTCACCCAGTGATGTGGACTGCATGGCACCGGGACCAACGTCGACGATCCGCTTGTTGATGTTTGCCAGCACCTTGCCCGGGCCGCATTCGAATAGCCCGGTGATGGCCGAGCCTTGAAGATTCTTGACGGTCCGAGACCAGCGAACAGGCTTGTACAACTGCTCGATCAGCGCCGATCGTATGCCCTCGGCATCGGTACGCGGCTTGGCATCCAGGTTATGAAGTACCGGGATGGACGGAATGCGAATGCCAACAGTGTGCAGACGCTCGGCCAGTTGCTCGGCCGCACCCAGCATCAACGAGCAGTGCGACGGCACCGAGACCGGAATCGGGAGGACCTTTCGGGCACCTACCGTTTTTGCATTCGCCAGCAGCCATTCAACAGCCGCCCGGGTACCCGCAACGACGACCTGCCCCGGCGCGTTGTAGTTCGCAGGTTCAAGCACTCCCTCGCCGTCGTAGGCGGCGCAGGCTTTCTCGACACCATCGTCGTCCAGCCCAATGACAGCGGCCATTGCGCCGACGCCTTCGGGTACGGCGGCCTGCATCAGCTTTCCGCGCAATTCAACCAGCTTGAGTGCATCCGCGAAGTCGATCGCGCCGGCGGCCACGAGCGCGGAATATTCGCCGAGGCTGTGTCCTGCCATGGCATCTGGTGCCGGACGGCCTTGCGCACGCCATACCCGAAGCACGGCAATGCTGGCTGCCAGCAGCGCCGGCTGCGTGAACTGGGTGCGGTTGAGTTCGTCGGCCGGACCGCTGGTGACCAGCTTTAGCAGGTCCCAGCCGAGCACGTCGGAAGCTTCCCGGAACGTGTCTTCAATCTGGGCATAATTCTCGTCGCTAAGGCCACGCAACATGCCGACTTCCTGCGAACCCTGTCCCGGAAACAGCAGGGCATATTTCATAAGTCTCTCGCTCCGTCTTCGTTTGAGTTTTTATCTTTTTTTGATCGTTCCGGCTTTGAACACGCCGAACATGACGCCGTAGATGGCCGCCGAAATCACGCCGCTGAGATGCGATTCCGCAACGACACCACCACCAATCAGCTTCTGCTCGGACTCCGGCGCACCGATCGTAAGTTCCCAGATTATGCGACATGCGAGAAACGCGAGACTCGCTATCGCGATGCCGTCGCCGGTCGAGGCCTGTCGCCCCAAGCCGAGCAGGAACAGTCCGTAAATCATGCCGGACAGACCCACATAAGTGGTCAGCGAGGGAACGAACCAATGCAACCCCAGGGTCATTCCAATAGAGACCAGCAGCACGCGTCGTGCCCACTCGAACGGTGAAAGGCGCTCCGGACACAGGAACACCAGCAAGGCCAGGCTCAATCCGTTCAGGATCAGGTGCCACCATCCCAGGTGGACGAAGTTGCCCGTCAGCAGGCGCCACCACTGGCCTTGATCCACAGCAAGACGTTCGTAACGAAGCGCTTCTGTAACAACGGAACCGCATAATTCCAGCAGGGTCGAAAGCACGATCAGCAGTGCCGGCGGAAGCCAGACCTGGACGGAACGCGGAGACGCCTCTGCTATGATCGAATGCATTGCGGGTCTTCCATTATCGCTTCAATTCGTCAGCCTTCGCACCTCACTTCCGTATCCATGAAATCCCATCTCACGCGCAAGCACTCACGCGGCTTCACCCTGATTGAAATCATGGTGGTCGTCGTGATCATCGGCATCCTGGCCGCCATCGTCGCGCCGAACATCTTCGATCAGCCGGACCGCGCGCGCATCGTCAAGGCCAAGCAGGACATCGCCGCGATCGAAACGGCGTTGAATCTGTACAAGCTGGACAACTTCGTCTACCCAAGCACGCAGCAAGGCCTCGAAGCCCTCGTCGCACCGCCGCAGGGCGATCCGCCCGCGCGCAACTGGAAGCCGGGCGGCTATCTCAAGAGCGTTCCGAAAGATCCCTGGCAGAATCCCTACCAGTATCTGAGTCCGGGCGTGAAAGGTGAAATCGACATCTTCAGCCTTGGCGCGGACAACAAGCCCGGCGGTGAAGGCTCAGCAGCGGACATCGGCAACTGGACTTCTCAGTGATCCTCCGCGCCGTGCGGGCAAGTCTGCCCGCCGGCGCGCGCCGCGCGACTACGGATCGGGTTGCCGCGTCCTGGTTGGTGACAGAGCGTGGTTTCACGCTGATCGAGCTGATGATTGTCATTGTCATCATCGGCGTGCTGGCGACGTTTGCAACGCTTTCTATCGGCGATCGCGCGCTGGACGACCGGCTCGAAGGCGAGTCGAAAAAAATCGAGCAGCTTCTGCGGCTGGCCGAAGACGAGGCGGACCTCAAAGGCGTGGCGATCGGCGTGCTGTTCGGCAAGGATGGCTATCGTTTTCTGGTCATCGACAATACGCACAACTGGGTGGATTACGCGCAGAGCGGCTTGTTGCGCGGGCGCGCTCTGCTTCAACCCTTCTATCCCGAATTGCATGTCGAAGGTCGCCTGATTCCGCCGCCCAAGGATGATCAGGCCACCAGCAAGCCGACCAAGGGCGATGACAAGGAAGCCAAGAAGGTTCAGCCGCAGGTGCTGCTGCTTCCGGGCGGCCAGATGACGCCTTTCGCACTGGATATCCGCGCACCCAATTACGCCTCGTATTTCCATATCGAGGGCGATGCCGTTGGCCGCATCACGCGTGAGCGTCGCAACGCCAACGACCGCGATCAGGCGGGCGCAGCCGGCCGATGATGTCCCGCGCGCGCAACCGCAAATCTGGTTTCACGCTGCTGGAAATGCTGGTGGCGGTAGCCGTTCTGGCCATCGCTCTGGCAGCCATCATTGCGAACGGTGCCCGCTATGCCAGTGGCGCCGCCAGCCTTCGGGACAAGAGCATCGCGCTGTTCGTGGCGCGAAATCGACTGGCAGAAATCGAGCTGCTCCCGACCTGGCCGACGCTCGGCAAGGCCAACGACACCGTCAAGATGGGTGATGCGGAATGGGTCTGGCGCACCGAAGTCATCGAAACCCAGGATCCCTCGCTGCGGCGTATCAATATCCGTGTCGAAAAGAAGGCGGACCGCAAGCCGACGGCCTACGCCACCTTGAGCAGCTTCATCTCGAATGTCGGCCGGACCGAGGCGCAATGAGCGCGCGCAGGCATCGCGGATTCACTTTGCTGGAGCTGATCGTCGTGATCGGTATCTTCGCGATCTTTGCCGCCATGGCTTACGGCGGTCTCGACAGCGTGCTCAAGACCCGTGTGCATATCGAGCAGGG
>Ga0194135_10002209_pt1 | contig 11793 bp, 7 predicted proteins | sample LitLau_LLRF_2013_FD_134024 | JGI IMG/M metagenome (GOLD analysis project Ga0194135, IMG submission 134024) | Freshwater sediment microbial communities in response to fracking from North America - Little Laurel Run_MetaG_LLRF_2013 (version 2) | ecosystem: Environmental > Aquatic > Freshwater >... | reverse complement strand
TCAAAAAACTGGAGAATGGGAATCGAGCCCTCCAAAGTGTACAAGTAAGTCCATACGAAGGTAGGTACCCGTAGAATTGCTCGTCAAGCCTTCTAGACATTCATGTAGCTTTCCTATTTTAGGCGTCGGTTGTGGACCACCGGGATCATTATTCCACGGAACTGTGATCGGCAGTTCCCACCTGTACCAGGATGTTGTTCAATACAAATGCCATCCCCCATATACATTGGTAGGGACTAGCTCAAGAACATGCTTGGCCAACGGCAGTTGGAGTGGGAATAAACCGCAGTGCTCAAGTAAAAGACTTTATTTGGTGTCATTAACTATTATCAAGTGACTTTAAAGGGGACCCCAAACGCATCACATCATAGTGAACATCGATTTTCCGATGCGAGTTTATTTATATTGATAACTTCATCTAACTATCTGAAAATATATTTATTTCCAGTGGAGGACAGTAACCATTACAAGTCTAAATGCAGTGCAGTGACTTCACCACGAAGATCATCTTTGTTTATTGATTTGAATGATCGCATTGAAATAATGTGTGACCCCGGATACCATCTTTACGGATTCTCTACATTGACTTGCATGCCCCATGGAGGTTGGGACTACCAGTTGCCCTTCTGTTCCATGTGCCCTCCTCCTGTTTTGTAAGCCCTCACATACTTTAGAATTATTTAAATTTGAACGGGGAAAGGGTTTGAATAAAACATATGTGACCTCTGAGCAAAATTTGAAAAGACGTGAATTCCCACCACCATGACAAACCCTATACTCTAAACCAATATCATCTACCTATGTTCTATAATCGGATCTGCATCAATAGGCCTAAAGAATGTAATGGGTATTGGGTTGTTTCAGACCATCTGGCGTGACATGGGAAGCCCAATCAGAAAAAGAAGAACTTATACTGAAATGTCAATCAAGTAGTAACGAATATAAAAGTCAATGTGAGAATGGTAAATGGAATATTCCTGCGACAATTTGCGGCGTTTGAAAATGAAAAGAAATGAAACAAGGACTCGACAGGTTCATTGTGTAAATGATGGAAAAGCAAACCATTTCCTTTTCATGGGTTCCGCCCATTGTAAATTATTAGTATGCATTTTTCCGTAGACATTAAAACAGATTCCTGAAAGTTTGCTTTCACTTCAAAGCTGGAAGGTGATTTAGCAAATATAGTACCGCCAAAATTGTTTTATCCCTTACTTTGGTATAAATAGGTGGACCATACGAGTATATAGTAGGTAGGTACGTTTAAACGTCCACCAACTCTTGCTTTTATCATTCACTACCTACGAAAAAGCAGAAAAGGTTGATCCCTTTCAGCCAGTCTGTTTCTGAATACTTAATATTTTTACTTGACTGCGACCGTGAATATTATCTATTGTACTTATATAATTATGAATAAGTTTAACTCATACGTAACCAAAGTGTATTTCTCAGGAAAGGTGAGTACCTGCCTAATTTATAGGTATTCCTATATTTTGTTCTCTTCACAGTGATGCCATCCTTTAATGTGTATTGCGTATCAACTTTTGCTTTTTAGAATCCATTCGACAGATCATACGACGATTTGCACCAAGCCTACGATTCCCAAATTTTGAGATTGTTGGCATCCATAATGAATATCAGCATGGAAGTGATCTACGAACCGCGGATAACTCAGATCGAGGCTTACGAGAAAAATCCAAATGCCTGGGTTGTCGAGCAACTCACTCAAGGAAAAGCGGAAATATCTTCGACAAGCGTGATTCTAACTCCTGATTCAGAGAAATACGTTGCGTACTCGGTGGCTATCGGAACTTTTAGGTAAACTCTCGCAGAAGCCCGAATTTCCTTATAACATTTTTTTAGAATGTTAAAGAGTAACAGTAACAGTAAGAGTGTAAGCCAGGGTCTTGTCATGTAGCCAAACGCCAGTTCTGTAAGCTAGACATCAGATCTTGGCGGCATCCATCACAACACCCGGGCGAACACTGGGCAAGTTACTCTAGTAAATAAAACGCCAATCAAGCCATAACATAAAGAAGTGTGTTGCAGGCCCCAAATATATTTCCAGTCGCAGTCAGTGCGGATGGCTAATAACATTTATATTTTACCATTCTCTGGAGATGCGTGGATAGCACTAATTTCTCTGCTCCTTATTATCACAGTTGTTTTAACTTTCATTTTGGCACGGGAAACTCGACTTCCTCACGCCACTCCCTTCGATATTATTGCTCGAATCGCCGATGAAAAACACGAGAAGGGCATCGATTGGTAAGTACCCGCAGCTTTCATTTTGGGGAATTGTGTGCATGAAAACTAAACCCTGTCTTCTTTTCACAGGGACAAAATTGACCCCAATTTGACTTCGAAAGACAATATCAAACAGCGGGAACATTGGGAAATGACAGAGATCCTGCTCGTTAGTATTGGGGCCATTTGTCAGCAGGGATCGGAAAGAGATCCGAGTACGGCAGCAGCGAGAACACTGCTGCTGGCTCTCTTCGTTTTGGCTGTCGTCATTTACACTGCTTACTCAGCTAGTGTAATCAGCATAATTTCATTGCTGCCAAACGTTGACCACGAAATGCATATGGGCTGGGCAGTTGCTGGAAACTCTCAAGTTATTTTGCAAGACACTAATTTTTTTAGGTATCAGTTTGAGGTAGGCTATTTTATTTTCCTGCAAATTCAGGATTATGCAGTTTTTAAGCCGTCATTGAAGCACAAACATTATTAAACTGAAAATGTGCATAACAACACCAAAAATAATTAGGAATTGAAATGTTTTAGACTGCCCGCTCTGATGTGAAATTCGGGACGTTAATGGAGGGTCTAGATTCAGCAGTGAATGGCAGGGCAGTTTTTGTGGCTGACAGGGATGTAGCCTTAACGACTTTTCATCGCCTGGGTTTCAATACAGACCTCAGGTGCAGTTTAGGGCGCGCATATCCGGGCTTGGAATACCAGCGAGTTTTTGCAATGCGCCTAAACTCATCATACAAATCAGCAGTAAATTATAAGTATGTTGAGTGTGAGTGAAACTTTTCAAAAATTAATTCCGTAATTCGTACGAGAGCATATATAGAATTTACTGGAAGATCTTGGAGAAACCAGTTATTTTACCCCATAGTGGGGTCATATATAGTCAATTTTCTTATTTTCTATAGTTCTTCTACGTACCACTACCAAGTCAACAAGAAAGATTATAGTATGTAGTAGGTATGATACAAACGAGTGCCTACTGCAAAACCACTTTGATTATGACTGAAAAAGATTTCCTTGCAAAAGCAAAATTAGAAATGTTTTCAGCATATTGAAATTTCGGCAATATGGGCTTTTGTCTAGAGAAAGAGAATGGGCATTTAGAAGGCAGAAACCTTGCAGTTCGAAGGATCGAGCCTCACTGTCGGGTTTTGTTAGTGTCAACGTCGACGATATCCGACCCGCCCTTTACCTAATTACGTGGGGATGGATCATTTCGGGCACTGCATTTATCGTAGAAGGATTTATCTACAACTGGTAAGTCATGTTATCCTAGAAACTAAATTGATGATGACAACGGGCATGCAAACAGCTGAGATAGCTACGAGAAAAATATATGGTATCTGGCACTACACCAATAGAATAGGTAGTCTGGCTGTTCTAAGAACCGTACCTTAGATATATTATTCCAACTTGCACAACCTCTGTCTTCTCTCTCTCACAATCATATGTTTGGGAAAGCTTGTGGCAGTTGTGGCGTTCAAAAATCAATATATACCTATTTCCTATACTTAGCTTCGTACAATATAACAATGAGAAATATTGAGAAGAGAAGAAAGATATCTCAGTACGGTCTTTCTAAGGACATCCAGCAGACTATAGGTAGGTATAATTATTAGAAACAGATGATAACCAAAGAAAAACCATGTTACAGTATCGAGAAAATCGTAAAGCAATTTGGTGAATCATGGAAGAAAGCCGAAGAAAATGCCGAGAAAGTTTTGAATAGATGGCTGAACGGAAGGGTAAACAATGAATTCAAGAAAATGGAAAAACAGAACCAGAACCAACAGCCACTCGGCGGGTACGACAGCGACATTATTAAGCCGATAAAACCTTTTACGCATTAACTTAAAGGAGGTTCAAGAAGGTAGGTGTATACGCACTTTTTCTATAGTCCTCTAAAACAAGAACCAACTTGGATTAGGTAAATGTTAGGTTCCTTCCTACATACATGTATTATGATCACACGACATTCCTATTGAATATCCAGAATATAATGAAGAAATAGCTTGATTTCATTCCTCAGATAACAAATAAACACAACAGTTAACTGATATATTCTTCAATGTAATATTATTGTTTCTCGATCATCTTGTTATCAACAATGACTTAGTGGCTCTTGATAACAACACAACAATGCGAGTAGGTAAGTGCATTGCAATCTCTCTCATCAATGAACTCTGCGACCAATATTAATGTTTTACCTCTCTACAAGTATAACTTATGAAAGTTCAAATGCCTTGTGAAAACGTAGGTACATTTAGCTTAGATAAGAATAGCTAATTCCCTGTAGGAACAAAAATATAATAAAACCACGTTTAGAGATGTACTAGTAGGTATGTATTTTTAAATAGGTAGAGACCTTATTTACAAACCAGTGTTTTGATCAATGAAGGAGCGGAAGGATGAAATACGAGTGAAAGCAGCAGGGTAGCCAACTTCACAGCCCAAGCTGATTCCGTAAGAAGTCAACCCAATCTGGACTCCATTAACAGTGAGGGGGCCACCAGAGTCACCCTACAAAAAGTCACCATCATTAAACCAATAATTAAAATGGGAATAGTTCATAACTCGACAGCAAAAACCTAGAAAAAAACTTACACTGCAGGTGCTCTTTCCCTGGGATCCATCAAGGCAGACAATAGATGGGTAAACAGGGATTCCGGATCCGAATTTGGACTGGCAAGCAGCGTTCGTCATGATGGTGCTTTGGACCGCGCGGAGGACTGAAGAAATTGAGTCGATGCCTGGAATATAATAGTAAATGTGTAATATAAAAAAGAACACATACCCAATTATGATCATTCATGGACGGAGTAGATTGTTAAATCTCTAGATGGTCCATAATATATATGGTAAGTTAAGAAATTTTAATTAATGCACATTATCTACATTAGGTACTTACTGTCAGAGTATTTTCCCCAACCGCTGGCCCTGGCGGTGTCTCCAGCGTAGTTTCCAGCATTGGCAGCGGCCAGAGGGACGGTAGCGATGTTGGCTAAAAAAACATCCACAAATTACTTTTTTTAGAATTGCATGTGAATTAGGGCCACCTTAACCATAATGGGGGTGTAAACTAAAATTTTAATATCAGATTTTTTGAAGGCTTTAAAATATGCTGCGCTCAAAAATAAAATCAATCAAAGTATCTCTTAAGTAAATTAAAATGAAAAGTGACGCTGTGACGTCATAAAAAAAAGAGGACGGGCTTAAATTAATCTGTGGAAATAAGATGGATAAATTACGAATTTTCGGCGTATTTTTTCAATTTCAATTTCAACTATGTAGGGTCGAGGCATATAGTCATCGATCCAAGAACATAAATACGCTGTTTACCGTACTTCACCGGTTTTTAAAAGCGGTACTGTTTTTGCTGACTCTGTCTCAAATGCCACTTTTCAATTTCGTTTTATGCATGTAGGTACCTAGGGATGGTTGGTTTGTTTGACTTTCTTTTTGTGCGTAGGACATTTTAGGCTTATAAGACATTCAAAAAATATCAAACATTCTGATATTAAAATATTTGGTTTAGTCCCCTATAACTAGAAGAGACAGGCGGGCATCCTCTCTTGGAACTTGGGCCGTGCTTATTGGTTTTTGCCTAAATGCAATGGACTCTTCCTCTGCATTGAGTTACTTGCATAAACAGATTCAGAATAAAAACATCGTTATGAAAGTTGAAACTATTTTTCGCCGAATCTGTGAATAACTCACACCAGTGAAGACTCCATTAGAGATCGCTACAATAGAACCCGATCCATAGCGAGCAAGGATGTTTGGTCAAGGCCCATCTTCATTTTCTCCTGGGAGTTCGGGCCATGTTCATGTTCCTATTGGATTTTGACATTAAACTAAATTTAATTATTGATAGAACATACCGTTGATTGGGGCGTTTTGGGGAAGCTTGATGAGTGAAATGTCGTTCTGCAGAGTTTGGGAGTTCCATTGGGGATGGATGATGGGCTTGTTGCCGTTGATGATGACCTGGGAAGATTCAGTTTGTTGGATGTTGTGGGCACCCAATACAACTTGGGGAGTGTTGGTCAGTTCACCACAGTGAGCAGCGGTCAGCACCCAGTTGGGGGCGATCAAAGAGCCACCTAGTTGTACAAAAAATAATGCATTAAAATGACAAGCACACTTCAGAAACCCAAAAGAGAAAAATTTTAATGTGCGCGGAAAGTCGACCAGGGAAGGATCACTATGAGGTCTTACAATATGTATGACAATCGCGCATCTCGATCATGATTGAAAATAGTTGTTAAAAATTATGACTAGGTATAATGCTTACCACAGAAGTAGCCTCCCAAGTGGAGAGCAACTTGGTATGGGATAGAGTGAGGCTGAGCTTCAGATCCACCAACAATTTTGCTATCTGCAAGCCGGAAAAAAAGGAGTTAAAATGGATAGCAAATTGGTTACCTAGTGCCTACACTACCATAGGTAGGTATATGGCTGTCGCAGCTTATTCTGAAAGGTAAATTCAACAATAAGTGCGAACAGGGCTTCACAGCGCGACGTACGTAGCTCTAGGTGTAATGCGAGTTAAAATTAGAAAATCTGTCCGTTCATTATTTCAAAGAGAGGAAGATAGAAAGCTGACACATCATAGGTACCTAATTATTAGGTATAAGTCTCTTATTCTGCTTGAGTTTTGACATTAATTCATTAGTACCTATAAAAAGAATTCAGGTATACTTAGGTATCTATAGGTAATTAATGGGGAGTAGCTAGGTAACTTACTGCGCCAGTCGGCGAAGGCTGGGTGCACAGGTCGCACGGGCAAAACCTAAAATTATAATACGAAAATGAAAAACACAGCTTTTTAAATTTGTGTAGGTATAGTGAATAAGCGAGGTATAGGTATCAATTTAGATATACGACCTAGATCATGTTTATGAGCATAAATATGAGGTGGAGACTTACCGCCGCGAGAGAACAGCTGGCCAAAGCCAAAACCACAATGAAGGACCTCATGGTAGGAATGATAACTTAACTAGAATCGTCGAGCGTTTTATATGCGAGGCTCCGGGTATCAGGCAAGTCCCCGAATTTCAAGTGCCACTCCAGGCTACGCAATTATTACAATATTAATATTTGACATTGTTTTCGATTCTTAACAGATTTAATACGATAAGTTTTATCTACCGAATCCTTTAATCTAAGTATCATTGGCTAGACGGTTGAAGAGAGTAGGGACCTATGAGCAGGTGAGTAAAAACCTTCATAAGGTATTTATAGTCTGATGGTATGAATCTGGTTTTTGCATATTATCTTTGTCTGTACCTGTACGTATATACAGACGAATAGGTGGGTACGCATGATAGGCATTAAAAGTGAGTGTAAATAAATCATAGTGTTGAATTTTTTTCAGGGAGCGATTCCCATATTTTTCGATGTCATTAACAAAATTCTTACGTATATACAACGTTCCTGCAAAGTAAGATGGCAATACATTTGAATTTCACAATGTGTCCCGGTCCCCTAATAGTTTGGATAGCAGAGTAAAGCACTAAAGTCCGGCTGTAGGTACGGGGATCTTACTCCTACTCGCACTCATATTATAAGGGAAGCAGTCGAATTTGTGGCGTTTGGAAATAAACTACCTTTATACATAATCACAAAGGAATATTTACTTATAATACTATTGATTATCACAATTTACGTAAAAGATAGTGGGAAAGAGAGAGAAGAATACGCTGTTTATCGCACTTTACCGGTTTTGAAAAGCGGTACCGTTTTTGCTGGCTGTCTCAAATACCACTTTTCAATTTCGTTTTCTGAAGAAATGGTTGGTTTGGTTGACTTTCTTTTTGTAGGTAGGTCATTTTTAGACGTACAACAGTAAGACATTCAAAATATAACAAAACATCGGATATATTTTTTTTTGGTATAGTCCCTTACAGTCTTGATCCAGCGTTTAACGATTTTAATCGGTTCTTTTCCATGGTTTAAAATTGGTAACCCTCGGTTAAAGTGTATTGAACCAACCATTCGCACATACCAATTTTGTTTAAAATTACAGGGATAACTATTCCATTAGTATTTTTACGAATAATTTAATTCATAAAAAGAATACGAACCCATGGTATCCCGAAATGGAATGGATACCGGAAAGAAAAACAGTAAAAATCAGTAAAAATAATTATGCATAGTAATTGAGATTGGCTTTCTTCTTAGCCTGAACTTCCATAATGGCGTCCATGAAGTCTTCGTGAGTCACAGTTGAAGCATTTCTCCTCAGTGCGATCATACCCTAAAATGACAAATAAATCATCAATGATAATCAGCATAAGCGACTCTCACGAGCATATCACTTTTGACAGCTTGCGCTCCTACGGGCATATTCCTAGCCTAACATGGACTTGACATAATGGCCTAGGAGTTATTTGTTGGTAGCCGTGTAACCGATGATGTCTTCTCTAAAGTAAGAAGAGTAGAGCCGACGCGACCCTGGCAAATATTATGTGAACTATAATGAGAACAACTATGTGAGAACAAGGCTTTGAACTAGTATCATTGAGGAGGAAAAGGCGATTTTGTTTAGCTTATGTAGTTAGACTGGCGGTGCAAAATCCGTTCTCGTTTCCGACCAGACTACACTTTCACAGTTCGTTAAAAAATAAAAGCTAGTACTCACAGCCTCGACGCAGACCGCTTTGCATTGGGCACCATTGAAATCGTCAGTGGATCGTGAAAGTTCTTCGAAGTTGACATCAGGACTGACATTCATCTTTCTAGAATGGATCTGCATAATGCGGGCGCGCGCGTCCTCGTTCGGATGCGGAAATTCAATTTTCCGGTCGAGACGTCCAGATCGAAGCAGGGCCGGATCCAGAATATCCACTCGATTAGTTGCAGCGATCACCTAAAACAAAACCAAATTGTTAGTTTTAGCGTTTTTCTCCCAGTAAAATCCATAGGTAAAAAAACTACACATACCAGTGACACTTTTTGTTAGTTTTGAACTTGCTCACTTGTTATTTTTCTAATAAAGCTCCTTTTCGTGATTTTAATGCTCATTAAAATTTTCCATGATTGAAAGATTCGCAACACACAGTTTGTAATCATAAGAAATAGGCACCAAAAATATCAATAATATCATGACAAATTAATGCGATCTCACTCATATAGAATGCAATTTAATAATTTATTAACTACAATGACATTTGCCCTGAGCTACAACAACTCTATATGCAGCGACAGCTCGACTAACCAACATGCATTTGCCAATACCAAAAGCTCTTGAGACATTAAATGAATTGGTTAGCTGGAATTACCATTTTATTTTTAAGTATGGTTAATAACAAGAAGCTGACATTCCCTCATTTAATCCCACATTATTTATTACAAAATCACGGTTAACGGACATCATCATACTCTTAACTCTTAAGTAACTATTATTAGTTTGAATCAGTTAATATTCAGGCAGAATGACGCAATTTCTCAAATGGGAATGATTAATTCCTAGCTTCGGTCATGTTCGATCTCTGGAACTTCATTTTTATATTATAAATTATTTGTTCCATCACTTAAAAACTATTTTGCTTGTCACCAGTTATTCCACACACATATCGACTTTTTAAAGTCATGGTAGGCAGTTATCAACACAAATATCATAAGAACAGAAAATCTCTAAGACATTCATTTTACAAAAAGTGAAAAAAAGCATGCAGTAGCACAATACCTTGATATCAGCAGTCGAACTGAACCCGTCTAGCTGATTGAGTAGCTCCAGCATGGTTCTCTGGACCTCCCTGTCGCCCGCTTTTTCAGAGTCAAATCTCTTGGTACCAATGGCGTCGAGCTCGTCGATGAAAATGATGGCAGGCGCCTTTTCCTTCGCCAGGGCGAAAGCATCACGCACCAGCTTTGCGCCGTCTCCAATGAACATCTGCACAAGCTGGGGTCCTGCCAGTTTCAGAAAAGTTGATTTTGTCTGAGCGGCACACGCTCGGGCAAGCAATGTTTTTCCTGCACAGAAAACAACACTGTATTTCTATGGGTAATTTAGCCCAAGAGATGAAATATATTCCCGGTTTGAATGTTTGTTTGGTAAACAACACATGGGACCACTGGGCGAATCCGAAAAACACGAACCCATACTAAAAGAAACGTGAAGTGAATAGTGCTTACCTGTGCCAGGAGGGCCATACAGAAGGACACCTTTGGGTGGTTGAATCCCAAGGTTTTGAAATCTATCTTTGTGGGTCATAGGCAAAACCACAGCTTCAATGAGCTAAAAACAAAAACAATTTATTGCAATTTTCTTATCGGTCAGCGCCAAGTGTAATAGCTCGTAAGCAAATCTATTTTTTTAGCAACTTCACATATACCTAATTGTGTAAAGGCCAAGGAGAAAGGACTGTTCTTTTTCGGTCCTAAACGGATTCAATTCGTATCCACAAAAAATTCGACTCAATCCGGTAAAGGTAAAGAACAGGCCTCGCCTCATATAGAACAGCCCAAGTAACATCAAATAAGAGTATTACCTCTTCAATTTGTTTGTCAAGTCCTCCAATATCTGAATACTGCTCAGTGGGTCTTTCGTCTACTTCCATTGCTTTCACTCGGGCGTCGTATTCCGCTGGTAGAGTCTCCAGAATTAAATAAGAGTCTTTATTTACTCCTACTAAATCACCTGGTTTTAATTTCTCTGCATCTACCAGGCCAATTACTGGTAGAAAGTATGTCTAGGAACAACAACATATTTAGATTATTTAACGTAGATTTATTACTTATAACTTACTTATAGCTAACTGTACAATACACTAACCGAGGTTTATCTATGTTCTTCCATTCAAAAGCACCGATTAAAATCGTTAAACCCTGGTTAAAGAGTATTGTACCGTCTATGTCTAAGTCGACAAAATGCAAGTAAAATAGACAATGAATGACAATGGTCTAATCATCTCCTAACTACGGAAGAAATAACCAAAAGATATTTATTTCCAAGTCATATACTTAAGTATTTGACACTAGCCCCGCTGGGCGGGATGCTGTTAGCAGACGTATAAATACCAATGGTATGGGCGCTGTCGATAAGGTAATGTCGGTAAACCGCCGCCATTGCACAATGAATTAAGACCATTTTAAGTTGTGCCGTCAATTTTAGCTTAACCGTAAGCGCTAGGGGGAAATCGTCGAGATTACCTGGCGAGTTGAGGTTTTTATGACAGCACATTTGCCCTTTCTTTGTGAATCCAAATCGACAACCGCACCATCTTCCTCCCCTTGTTCCTGAGGGTCAACATCGAGGAGCTACAAGAAATTAAAATAAATGATTGTTAAAAAATCAGGTAGGTACTTACATACCGTAGGTCAAAATAGGTAGTATTTATTCGAAGTGCTTTCTTTTCTAACCCTGTTTATTCCCTTACATGACCAACCAAGCACACCTTACAACTGTAGCAAATCTGAAGATGCCACTGATAATACTTATAGTATTTATCTATATATCGATATGTCCATACCTCAATAACGTTAGACACCAAGTATGGTAAAGTCTTGTTCACTTTTATTTTCTCCGTGTTT
>Ga0194135_10002208_pt1 | contig 11794 bp, 9 predicted proteins | sample LitLau_LLRF_2013_FD_134024 | JGI IMG/M metagenome (GOLD analysis project Ga0194135, IMG submission 134024) | Freshwater sediment microbial communities in response to fracking from North America - Little Laurel Run_MetaG_LLRF_2013 (version 2) | ecosystem: Environmental > Aquatic > Freshwater >... | reverse complement strand
TATATTTTGGCCTACCCTAGTACAGTGTTGTACGGCATGTATAATCTTTCCTTTAAGCTTATGTCTGAGCAACTGGAGCATTGTTTCTAAAGATCCGCGTGTACTTTTACTAGTCATTTGTATTGTTAATGGCTTTTTTGGTTGCATATTCGCACCATATTGTGCATCAAAACTCTCTACAAGGTCGCGTTTATTTCTTAAGTACCAGTGCCGGGTGCTCTGCAGCAGCTATTTGAGAAAAAGGATTTCGTCCAAACCAGTCTTGAGCATAAAAATTTCAGACAACTTTATTGACGTCCAGTTCCCCTTAACCGTTTTAATGTTTTGTGTAAACAACATTTTTGCGCTACTTATAATCTTAAAGCAGTCACAGTAAATATTTAGAGTTGATAAAGTTTTGAAAGCTGCATATTTTGGTTCTTTATACAGTTACCTATAAGTTTCGAAGTTTCACTTGTGTAAATGCAACTTCCAATAGTTTGAGGGTTATCTAAGTATACGTATAAAAATCAGTTTTTGTTTTTTGAATGCTTGAATATTATTCTTCTCATTTTTGTACATAAGAGTTTTTCATGTTTTACATTTTTTACCATTTTAAGTTATGTGAAAGGGTATTGCTTGTCTGCACAGTGCCCAGTCACTCACGTTAGTTTTTGGCACATGTTGACTTTTTTATGGCTAGATTTTAATAAAGCGTAAATAAGTATTAGAATTTAGGATAAGGGGCACATCAATAGAATGTATTATAGGTTGGGTCATTAATGTCTCAAGTCTTGAAGGCACAAGAACTTGTTTGAGAATAAATATTTATATTACCTATTAGATAAGACGAATTCCATGTATCTAGGCTATCAGTATAATTTAAATACACATTTTAAAACATTAAGCCACAATAACCAACACATTGTATAATATTTTCATTGTATCTAACAATAAGTTAAAGTTTTCCACATAGTATATTTAGCCTTTCTTATATTGCATCCCCGTAAACTTATACAATATTTGTATGACATGAGGAATAAATGCCAATTTAGCATCCTTATATCTCATTTATAAGTACTCCGACTTAATGTCGGAGGTTCTTGATAGAACCTATATGGACCATGTAATGAATGTAAGTATAATCTCATAATCTTATATTAACTAGGTCATGAGCTACAATAGCCCTGTCGGATATTGTGATAAGACGTTAAAATATTTCCTTCTATATTGAGTTATCTTATGTTTCAAATAAACTAATAGAAAGATAAGTAGTGAAAACTAAAACGAATTAACCATAACACACTAAAATATCTACGACAAACTAATAAACGAAGCATTTTTTACTTGTACCAGAAAGTCCATTCTAGTGATCTAATGACGCACAGCATTTCAATTCTTCTGAGGACGGTATTCCGCTTGAACACTTTAATTTCATGACTAAAGTGATTTATTAGTAATTCAACTTGTTCCGCATTACCTTTGTAGTTCTACGATCCGAAAGAGAAAAGACATAATTTAACACGGACTTTTGACAGTCTAAATATATAATTGACCTTCTCTTTGCGAAAACCGGTTCATGGCATTTGCATGTTATTCAAGCAATAAACTTCCCAGATAAGAATGAACACTTAAAAGATTCTCTATTAAAACACCGTTACAGTATTAACTAAGATGTTTATGGGGAACTACTTTCAATGCATAAATCAATGAGAACTAATTACTAATTGAAGGATTGTTTAATTAAGACATTAGAGAATTTCCTTCCTTTCCAGAATGATAATTCGTTATCTTTTAAATGAAGGTAGTTGAAAAAGCAACTACCGCCCACTTTTATTGGGATTTTTGATATGGAAGGTAAAATTTAAAGCTTACAGATATGGAATGATCATATCTGCCGGTTGAATAAACTCACGAGTTCAAACTATTCATTTCTTTGTTACTTAACAATATATGATTAGCCCTTTTAGCCATCACTGTCCTGAATTTATTTCATATATCCGATCACTGATCCCAATAGGAACATTTGCGAGACAAGTTTGGCTGTTCAGGTACCTTATTCTTATTTGGTCTTCAGACTCTAAAAAATATCAGTTAAATGTTTGTCTCAAGTTCCGAATTAAAAGAAATCCCGACCAATGTCAAAAGAACTTAATTAGATATGATACCTTTTTAAACAAATGAAAACCTCAGTGTTAAGACCAATTCAGGGAGCATAAGTAAACGGCAGACAGAATTGCCGATGAGCTGGAAAGTTAAACAGGAGGACGTGAACAAAAAGAGAACAGCGAGGTGAGATGAGATCGCCGTTTCTCGCGTTCCCCATGTCCCCATTACTCTCGCGGCCTAAACTCGCTCACTTTAAGTCCTCTTGTTTAAGTGCACAGGAGGCGTTAGCACAAAATGTCAACATTATTATTTAAGCTAAGGGTTCCTGAGTGTAATGTGATCACCAGATTTCCAATACCAGGAACCCCACTGACAAGGTTGTATTGTAAGTATTTTAGAACTTTGTAACGTTAACAATGTCAAAACCAAAATGCTCATTACGCTATCCGTCAAAAGCTATGAATTTCGTTGAACCATTTGCCTAATAATTACCTTGTTTGTATAAACAAATCGACTGTGTTTATAAACAGTTCTATTTATTTAAAGGAACAACTAATCGAACCCGTTTGTGAGGGACTTTCCGATTACATTCCCGACGTCAACTGCTCAGTATTTTATCATTGTGTAAATAAGTATCCGAAACTGGAAAGCTGTCCGGATGGATTATATTGGAATATTGAATTGGCTACATGTGATTTTCCGAAGAATGTGCCAGAATGTGTTGGAGGAACAAGAGCTCCATTACCAACAACGACTACAACCGAGTTAACAACTGTTCAGATGACCACGACGCAAACTACCACGACGCCAACGACAACGACACCAACTGCCACGACGTCAACGACGACGACGCCAACAACCACGACACCAACTACCACGACGCAAACTACAACAACGCCTTCTACCACGACACCAACAACCACTACTACAACGACTCTTACCACCTCTACACCGATCGGTGCATATTCATACACGCATGCATATTTCAATGACCTTAACCCTAACTTTGAACCTTAATTTCCTAGGGCCTGGCTGCGGTGAAATTCTAACGGACTCTATTGGAATAATCAGTTACAAAGAAACCACTAATTAAGAAAATAATGAACGGTGTGTCTGTATTATCTTTTTGTTGTAGGATATTGAGCTACAATCTAACTTAACTGCATTGTAGATAGTCTGCAGATATTTAGAGGAGAAGTTCCATGTCCTTTTAAGGAAATGTTTGTCATGCAGAGAAAATAATACAGTGCAGATACAATAACTCATCAGCTTGCAGACTGGAGTGTCATACTCCACACATGTTAGAAGCAAAAGTTAATTAGTCAGTTAAGCTCTCAGGCATCACTGCAGCAAGACCCCAAATGGCCCATGTTAGTAGTATTTATTGGCTTAAGAAAACGACAATTGTATTAAGTAGACACCTCACAGATTATTTTAAGCATAACAAATAATTTGTTTTTTGGCTTGCTAAATTGTAGTAGTAGTAACAAGGGTAGCAGATTATTTGTCCTGATTGGAGCTTTTAAAAACTTCAGCACCAAGTAAAATAATACTTTATTTAGTCAAATACATTTTAATTTTGTTAGTAATCGATAAGAATAATCTTTGTCCCCACAAAACTTCTCTCTGTCTATATATGAATCCCATCGGCTTTTTCTATCTGAATTCTGAATACTGTTTGAAAGTCAAAAAATCCTTAGGTTAAGTTTTCAGAGAATTACCTTGCGATTCACTAAATTATAGCATTAATTGATTCCTTTATTTGACTAAAAGAGATGTTAAATGTTAAATGGCTTTCTAAAACTCTTAATCTAAAAAATTTAATAAGATTTAATTCAGCAAATCTCATGATCAATAAATATGGCTGTTGAAAACAATCAAACAATCAACCAAGTCGAATCTGTGCCATGTACGTCGTTTGTGCTCAGGATCAAAACTTTATCGCGGCTAATTACTGAAACTACTATAATGAAGGATTTGCCTTGTTAATCTGGAACTGAACCGTTGAAAACATAATTGAACTGATAGAAGTATTATCTTCATCGAAGGCTTAATTGTTGATGACCAGGGAAAAAACGTGACATGTTTGTCAGTCACCAATGACTGATGAGAAGATTAGGCCATATCTCAGTTAACAAAAGGACTTCTCGTAGATATTATCTGATAATACGCAAATTTTATACATATTCGAGCTGATCAGGAATATCATCATACATTAAACCGTACATGACCGTGCTTTCCAGTTTAATTTTTCCAGAAGTAAACTCTGATCAACAACACTCTAGTCTAATTAAAACTGTCCAGACTGTGCAGGTTTTGCTATAATTTGTTTTGAACATGTTGAAACTGCTTCTGGCAATCATTGGGATTTTTTGGGCGTCTATTGTTGCACAAGTAAGTACAACTTTTCAAACCTTAAAATATTCAACAACGAAGCAACTAGGCAGCTAGATTAAGCAACTGAAGATTATTTTGAAAAAACTGGTTCTTGAAAATAAAGTGTGGACGTTAAGTATTTTATAAGTTGTTTTAATTGTCAAACACAAGATTAACATTAAGCTATCCGCAATGATTTAGGAACTCCGTTGAAACATTTGCTAGATAGCTACCAACTCTATTCTAGTAAAAAGTCGGCGGTGTTTATAAACAGTTGGGTTTTTTAGGAGCAACTAATCGAACCCGTTTGTGAGGGGCTTTCCGATTACTTTCCTGATGTCAACTGCTCGGTATTTTATCATTGTACAAATGGGTACCCGGAATTGGAAAGCTGTCCCGATGGGCTATATTGGAATATTGAGTTAAATACATGTGACTTTCCGAGGAATGTACCAGAATGCGTTGGAGGAACGAGAGCTCCATTACTAACAACGACTACAACTGAATTAACAACTGTTCAAATGACCACGACGCCAACCACCACAACTCCAATAACAACGACACCAACTACATCGGCTCCAACGACTACTACTACCTCTACACCGATCCGTACATAATTATACATGCGTTTCAATGAGCTTAACCATAACTTTCAGCCTTAATCTCCTAGGGCCTGGCTGCGGTGGAATTCTAACGGCCTCTAGTGGAATAATCAGTTACAAAGAAACCACTAATTATGAAAATGATGAACGATGTGTCTGGACTGTCGCTGTACCTGGAGCTTCACAGTATACGTTTAATGTGCTTCAGTATTCAGCTGTAGATGCCAATGATGGGATTTTTATTACTCAACTTCAGTACACACCGAACAATAGCGATCCCCACCTATTCCATATGCACATAGTGTGAGAATTTTAGAAGTAAGCTAGAACAGGAAGGCATTTCATTTATTTATTTGGTTTCATCAGAAATTCTGAAGGAAGTTCATGCACGGCTCCCGCTGACATTGCCATTGTACTCTTTTACACTAATGGTGATACAGTAACCAGTGGATTTCGAATGAATTACACATCAGTTGTTGGATCAAATAATCACGGAAGACATGTGATTGCGAGTTCCACTCCTTCGCAAATTGTGAATCATCCCGTATCAGGAAATTACACGAATGAGGAAATGTCAACTTTCATATACTCTCCGGGATTCTCATACAATCCTAATGTCGATGTTCGGTCCACATTCATTGTGAGAGGGATGGAGAACTGTTATTGTGATTATGTTTATGTACATAGCTTCAGACGTGACGAGCCCAGGTGGATCTTTGAGGCTAGGTGAGCTGACCATTTTTAATGATGAAATCATGAATTGGGAAACGTACAAAAGTTCTTTTTTGTTTAGGCTTAACTATATTAATAACGCTAATACTACTATTACCACTAGCGACGTTGTCCTGTTCATTTTTGAAAGTGACTTTAACATTGTCGGACCAGGATTTACATTATCATTTGAGGGATAACTATAACTATTACCCTTGTGTGAATTATGAATTTATGAAATTATGCAAAAAATGAAAGTTTTAATTCATATTTTATTCCTCGGGTCGGTGTATATGACGTGATTGATTCCATTAAAAGTCACATAATAGCCCGGTTATAATATTTGCAACTTTTCAGTGAACAAAAACATAGAAAGTTTGGTGAAGCTACCAGTTAACATGGGAACACGGTTAAATCTCTTCAACTGTCAATAAAAAAAGAGCTGTCGGATAGTTAATAAATTGAAGGAAGAAATTCATTTTAATGATAGCTACAAGTGTTCAGTTACGTGTATTACTTGAACCTAAACTATAAACTAAGATTACGAGTAGCCCGAGAAAGACGGTACAAAAAAGCTTCTTTAGATCAAAGTTAAGTTATAATTTCACTCACTTGATTGTGCAGTACACGAAGTTTGACAGAAGTGATTTTTAGTATGTTGAAAGTGTTACTTTGACTTGTTGCAATTTTCTGGGACTCAAGCTTTGCTTTTCTTTTATTTCATACAAATTAGTCAAACAGCGAGACAGTGTGTAATGCCTTACAGATCACCCTGTCATCCATAAAGTCAAGATTGTACAATAAACATCTTAATTTTGTTTGTAATCCCAATGAATCCTACTATAGTTTCTATAGTACAAATTCCAAAGTCGTATTTTGACCAAGTCAAACAAAAGTGTTACTTAAATCCAACGTCAAGTTGTAATCAAGAAAGTTACCTGCATAATCCGGACAATGTAAAATGTGCTCCATGATCATTTTTTGACAACAGAGTATACGTGCAATGAATTAACCAAGCCAAACTACGGGTACTCCTTTATGGAACGAATTGCTTCTTGAGAAATGGGAGTTCATGCATCAGTTTTTGAGATCAAAAATGTTCTTTCCATCATTAAATAAAGTTTAAAATGTCACAGGGAAATTAGCAGGACAAAGGAAGGAGAAATATCCGCAGGCTACGAGAAGGACACTGCAGGTGTTACATAGTGTGCTTGGGCATATAACCTTCGTAATCCTGGCAGTAGCAAATCGAGGAGTATGAAGGGGAACAGAGGTGCAATGAGCTTTCCCGCCACCAACATATCACCACCTTAGTTGTGTTTGGTACATGCTCCCCTTCATTTAGCTACTGCCAGGATTACGAAGGTTATATGCCCAAGCACTGTAATTGTTGTGATACTGAACCAAGTATTCTCTTATCAGAAGGGTTAATTTTTAACGGCTGGGAAGCACACGCAACACATTTAACAGCCACCAATGACTGATGAGAAGATTAAGCGATAAGTAGGACTTCTGGTAAAAAAATGGTCAAGAGGTGAACTTATATCTCACTCAACGTATGCGGGTATGGTACGATCTTCAATGAACTGCATGACTGCATTATCAGGCATGTTATCATTTATTGAACAATGTGTGACCATGCATGCTGATCCATACACTCATTAACCTGGTTATAAAAAGCATTCATCTTATTACAACTGTTCAGACTGGGCAGCTTCTGCCACTGCCTATTTTCAAAATGTTTAAAGTGTTTCTTCCACTCGTTGGGATTTTGTGGGCGTCCATTGTTGCGCAAGTAAGTATAATAGACACATAAGACTTTTCAAACTTACTTTTAACATAAGTAAGTATTCTTCTAATAGGTCTCTAAACAGTAATTCTTGAAGATTATTCCGAATCAATTCAATTTTAAAACGAACGTGTTCTTTTAAACCGTTAATTTTTAACTTTTAATTACTTAATATGCTTCCTTCCGTAGGTAAGACTAAAATATAAAAAATTACTTCAAATCTTTCAATGCTTCAATTCAATGACTTCAATGACTTATTAAAATTGCTATTGCGTTACCTATAATGATTTGCATAAAGTTGAAATGTATCCTTAATCCCCAGCTTCTTTCTGCTGTTTAAAAACCAATAATCATTTGAATTGATTTTCAGGAGCAGCTGCTCGAGCCTGTTTGTGAGGGGCTTTCCGATTACTTTCCTGATGTCAACTGTTCGTTATTTTATCATTGCACAAACGGTTATCCTGAATTAGAAAGCTGCCCAGATGGATTATATTGGAGCGTTGATTTGAATACATGTGACTTTCCGGCGAATGTGCCAGAATGCGTTGAAGGAACTAGGGCTCCATTGTTGACAACGACTACAACTGAATTAACGACAACTGTTGAGACCACCACGACGGGAACTAGCACGACAGCAACTACCACGACGTCAACTACAACAGGACCAACTAGCTCAACCACCACTAAACCAAGTCGTAAGTAGCAAACACATGTGTCACCTTAAATGTTATTTTAACTTATGACTTTCATTCCTCAGGGCCTGGCTGTGGTGGAGTTCTTACAGCCCCAAGTGGAGTTATAACATACAAAGAAGATATTAATTATGAGGCCAATGAGCGATGTGTTTGGACTATAGCGGTTCCCGGGGCGAAATTTATTGAGATTGACTTGGAATGGCCTTTATGGCCAATATATGACCCTTTTGATGGAGTTTTTGTTATGCTACTCCAGTCTACTCCAGAGTCAGACGCTCCTCCTGAAATCCATACACATAGATTGTAAGCCTGTATGCTTGTCTAAACTCTGCGCTAGGTTGAATTTTTGAAGGATCGTAGGCTTAATTTTATTCCTTTAATAACAGGAATCCAGAGGAAACCTACTGTAGCGGGTTTTCTAACGTGGCCGTTCTTCTCTTTTACACTGATTATGATCGTGGTGATTTAAAAGGATTCCGAATCAATTACAAAGTATCGATGGTTGGATCAAATCACACCACACGAAATGTGATTGCAAGTTCCACTCCTTCACAAATTGTGAATTACCCTGAATCGGGACTTTACACAAATAATGAACTATCAACGCTGGTTTATTCTCCCGGGTTCTCGTTCAATCCGTCTGTTAATGTCCGTTCGACGTTTACCGTAAGAGGAATGGAAAATTGTTGTGATTATGTTTATGCTTACAGCTTCGTGCTTGGAAATAATAGCGTGCCCCTGTGGAATCTGGAGGCTGTGTAAGTGAATTGGTCAATAGAGACTGCATGGACTACTTGGGGGTTATAATTAAAACTGCTCTTTGTTAGACTCGACTTCCGAAACGAAACTGCTATAATTACCACGAATGACATCGTGCTATTTATTTTTGAAAGTGACCACACCGGCGTTGGACCTGGATTTACATTAACATTTGAGGGATGATTACATTTTTCGGAATCTTAATCGGAATGCTGGAGAATTATACTTGAAGTCCGATTGAAGAATTTTTCAATTCAGATTTTAATTTTAGAGCAAATTATTAAATATTACACTCAACTTACATGTACGTTTGGAAATTATGTGTCATGCATATGTTTTTAAATGAAGTCAACTTGGAGTTAACAGATTTGTGAAAGTAAAATAAAACTGGAGTATAAAGTATTATAAATGATAGCTAAATGACAGTTAATTAAATATCAAAAGTGTTGGTCGTAATTTAGTAGAGAAAATGTTCTCCGAATAACAGGGCAGAACGCAACATAGAGCAGCATAGGAACTCCTAATGTAATATCAGTGAAAACTCCTCTTCGTTCTAAACCTAAAGAAGTAAAATAATATCACATTTGCACAGACCAACTCTAAAAGTACTATAATAAGGAATAATAATTACGAACAGTGAAGTACTTTCCTTCTGGTCTTTGCTTTTGTGTGTATTTTAGAGGCCTGGGCCCGATAATATAAGTAACGTTGAGCTAACTTTCTCTACTCCGTATAATTTGAGCACACGAAAACCCACACAAATGTATGACATGCATGGTTTATAAAACAACGGTGAAGTCTAAATTAGTACAACAGTTACACAAAAAAATTGGCCAAGTCTGCCAGAAGCGAGTATCTATAGCTATATAGCTGAAAAAGGGATAAAAATCCAGTTTCACTGTAAGAATGAGACTTACTTACATTGTTACATTCCGTACTGCTGAGAGTCACAATCAGACAGCAAAGGGAACAGAAGTAGAATTTCACGCGAGTCGGGTTTTATGACCCAAATCCTGAGAACAAGAAGTCTATTTGAGTAACAATGCATAATTAAAACTCTCTACATAATTAAATCTTCCCTTCCCACCTCTCGATCATTATTACAAAACCAAGCTCATCATATTGCCTAACCATTATTCCCAAAGATGTTACATCAACTTGTATTGCTTCATCGGAACTTCTCTCAGAAGAAGAATTTTTAGATGGCAACTTACGAAACGATTGATTCGGAATCATACGATACGATATTGTTCTTATTGAATGATACAAAATTCCACGCTTTCTTTTAAATGTCAACTAGTTTGAAGTTAACACAGCTTACATGCTCAAGAAATTTTGCTCACATTCAGATCAATACATCGATTATCTGAAATATTCATACCATGGAAGTTAAAAGCATTTATTGCCAAACCATAAGGTATCTTCGGAGGTATGCTAATGAATTATTCTGTAGCGGTGGTAGATTTCACGAATACAAAATCCGATAAACAAAATGATTTTGCAGAACAATGCAGCTTATACTAGTGTAAAGGTGTCAAGTTTCGAAGAACTTTATCGCGCACAAGGTAGTTGCATTGGCTAGTAAACGTTTACACACAACTCAACAATTTAAAAAAAATAAAAACTGTTCTGAGTTAAAATGTTCACAAGTTTGGTTTGTTTGTGGAAGGCGTGTTTGATGGCACCATTGCTAGATAGGCAACAGATTCGGACACAATATCGATGTGCAGTTGATATAATCCAAGCTACGTTTAGCATTGACGATGAATTCAAGTTGCAGCCCCTTTTCAAATACTGACATATTGTTTCAAGGAAGATACACTTTTAGGTAGTTAAAGCAGCGTTAGTGCTCTTTAACACTATACAGAGCAATAATAACTCCATAAACCTTGGTATTGTTCATTCAACTTACATACATTAACAAAATCGGTCAAGTATTTAAACTTGCGATACATCATTTTACAATAATAATCAGTTTTCGTGGTTAAAAACTATTCAGGGAGTTCTGTTTCTTTTTTATGGTTAGCTTATATGAATTTTTACATTCTTTGAACCTGAAGTTGCAAACATCAAGTTTTAAGTTTTAAATTTATTTACGGTCATATATGACACGTTTGCAAAGGCACATAATGATGTTCACACTATCATTTGGCACCCTTCTCATCTCGGCACTGAACAGTTTGGAGGCTCTAGCTCAAATTCCGACCGACAGCATTGATTACTGGATTGGAAATATTTCTCCACGATGTGCCATAAATATAATCTACTATCAACTAACAAACGACTTCACTTTTAACTCAGCCCACAATATTCCTGTCATGCTAGTTCCACTTAAATACTACGACACGTTAAAATCTCGTCGTAAATTTTTAAAAAACTTATACAACAGTTCAATAAGATTCATGAAAGCTGAATGTTATTTCAGTGTTTTATATTACAAACCTTTAAATAATGACAAAATTTCCTCCAACATAGACCTAATGGATATTAATTTGTTTCATTTGATCACCCATATCGCTTACGGATTCATTGGTTCTGAAAAATACGATTCAAATTTGACGAACTGTCTAATACTTTACTATGGAAATGAGCTGAATGACGAAGAAAACACATTTCAAGGATTAATTGAAGACGAAATGGAAATAAATCTGGGAGGAGATTCACTAAGCAACTTAAGGTCTAACTTTCACCTTAAGGTCCACCTTAAGGTGAAAGTTAGGAAAAGTGGTATTCACGAACTTCCTTAGCAACTTAGTTTAAGGAAAATACTTAAG
>Ga0194135_10002207_pt1 | contig 11797 bp, 7 predicted proteins | sample LitLau_LLRF_2013_FD_134024 | JGI IMG/M metagenome (GOLD analysis project Ga0194135, IMG submission 134024) | Freshwater sediment microbial communities in response to fracking from North America - Little Laurel Run_MetaG_LLRF_2013 (version 2) | ecosystem: Environmental > Aquatic > Freshwater >... | reverse complement strand
AGGTTTTGTTAGACATTCGATTTTGGACACAATCAAATACCGTAGTACCAAATTGTAAATGTCCAACTATACGCTTGACCGTTAAGCTGGATGTATATTCTATTGCAATTCAATAATCCTTCCTAATAAATTCCAAAGTCGAGTCATGCCTCAGTTTGATAAGCCATGCGTATTGACAACATGATAAGACAATTCATCCCCTGGCAGATAAATGCTGTGCACTAAAATGTGTCCATGCATATGCACGTCTAGTATTAAAAAATTAAACAATTGGGATTTTTATTGATGATCCTTTAATCCCGCCTGGTTTTTCCTGTTACATAAAGCACAATATTGTGTATCTTTAGTAGTCTTTCGACTTCCATGTTATCTAAAGTAATTTCCAAGCATAATCAGATAACAATTAAGCAGGTAGCCTAATTCCTTTATGCTTCAACTCACCTGCAGCACCTATTCATATTATATTATATAAGCACTTATCTTTTATCCATTCGGTCGATAATGTCCTCGATAACTGCGTCTTAGCTCTGCGTCTTATCTGCGTCTCGATAAGTATTACTTAATTAGACAAGTATAAAAGAGTTTGAGCTGAAACAACCATTCAACAATCACATTCATTCATAAAGCATATTTATCATAGATATCTATGATACTTACTAGTTTACAAAATGGACTGTCGCGTTCTGTACGTACTACTGCTAGCCGTATTGGCAGCGTCATCTCTACCTGCACCTCGATTAGAACCTAATCCTCAACTCATGACAATAGGTAATACATCTTTAAATTTCAAATTAAGCACACTACAAACATATAGGTCAGTTTTTATTCGTGAGCTAAATACTTTTACAGGCAAACATGTCGATTTAATTGTCGAATTTTTCTCAAAACTGTACTACCCACTATTCGAGGGAAGTTCTACAGATCCAACCCGTTTTTACGATTTCACTTACGAATTTTCCGGTTACTTGGAAGGAGGAGAAGCTAACATTACGTAATATGTCAATGCACGCATTCAATAATATGGAGTAATTTCATGCATAACATTATTCTTTTCTTTCTTCTTGGGATATTAGAAATCCCATGATAATTGGAATGTCAAAGTTCAACCGACGAATAACCATCAACAGAGAGCGACAAGAAATCGGTCTGCATATTGAGTTCCCTCAAGTCTACCTTGTTGGTAATTTCGCCAGACTTTTCTAATAACTTTTCACATTGAATTACTAACTAAATTAGTCATTAAATATCTCAGGAAGCTACTCGTTGCGTCGTACAGAAGGCGGTTGTCCTGATTGGGGCTGCTTCAACAATACTTGGACCGGTAATGGAGCCTACAACCACTCATTCACAGGAGTTACCTTTGATGCCATGTACACTTTGGATAATTCCACCGATCCAGCTCCCGATGGCTGGCCATCAATTCGATATACTCCAAATCACTTTTATTTGAACATTGAAAGTGCCTCGTTGTACGCTGACAATTTCGAAGCCAATGGTAATCCTTGGGACAACTGGGAGAAGATAACCGAAGATTGGCTTTCCAAATGGATTTATGATGATGCTCAAATTCGAATCAACAATATTCTTTTCGGAGAGGCTAGCTCTCTTGTCATGAATTATAGCAGTCGTCTTCTCGTGAAATCTGCTAAAGAAATTTTGGACGAACTACTTCGATTGGGTAAGGGTAGAAATGACATTATTATTTTCAATTGCGTGAGCATTTACTGTAAAAATTCTGTGTCGTTTGAAATTTCCAGGAGGTGAACTCATCCCTTAAGCCGGAGACCTGAAGTTAATTTATTGGCTTACTCTGACCTGATATTATATAGAGAAGATTTCCTAACATGCTTTCTGTTCATAAACGAATAAATAATTTGGTACGCTATAAATAATAATTTCCAACTCATTCTAGGTTTATTTCATAAAATGGGAGTGCAATTATCTACTCTCTACATATCACAACTATCACTAGTTCATTTGTTGGTAATTATAACCCACCGTTGGCCTTATGTATGCTTTCATTTTTCGAAAATATTCACGTACCTGATTATTGAATTTAATAATAAAATGTCTAATTATAATAATACTTGAAATAATTGTTGTAGTTTTCTTGGCTTATTCAAGTTGAAAGACAAGTTCCCAAACCACATCTTAGAGAACATATTTAATCTAATACTGCTCAGTTAATGATTGTGCTGCGTGCCTGTGTATGGATTTCAGCAACAAGGAAGTCACTTGAGATTAAAATCTATCGAATTGGAAAAGGCACATATAATCAAATTAACCAGCTTGGTTTCTTGCTTTTTTACTGTGTTCCGATTTTATCATAATCTCGGTATACAATATCTATAACCTTCATATATGTGTACTTTTAATTATAACGAAATTACTTTACATAATCTTCAGTGCACCAGAGAACTCTTTCTACAAGATCATCTAGGTATGAAACATTGATGTAATGATCGAATAGTAAGTTTCATAATCATAACTTTTTACTCGATTGAACTTTGGCGACTGTAATTGACCCGGTTCGGGTCTTTGTTATCCATAACCAAATTTGGCCCACGCCCCTAACCTTAACCCCCCCGTTCTCTTCGACATAACTTTCATGAAAGGAAGGAATTTCTTCTGCTCTGTAAGTGCTAGCATGGATTTCTGACAATAGATTAAATGGAGAACATACTTGCGAAGGGAACTCCCTGGTAGGATAAAGTAACGTTGGGAAATTGTAAATCGTCATTTATAAGTATGAGAATTATTATTATAAAATGAACGAATGTATTTTAGCTTTGTATTACAAACCTTGCAAGAAATCGATTTAAACTCCAAATTAGTTCTGGAGAAAAAATGTACCCGAAGCAAAACCATTTTAAAATAGTCATATCCTAATTACATTTTAACACCTTTGTGAGAACCAAATTATTTTTTAATACCAAGAAAATATTATTAAAAAATCATTTGTTCGTAAGTAATGACGGGGGAAGATGAAAAATTGCACCACAGTTGAGAATTTCTTTATTTCCCAATTTCACAAAAAATGATTATTGTAACAACCAATTTAATGGTCAAAAACAAAGTTCAATTTAACAATGTCAGTATAGTTTAAAACTAATCAAGGTGTAGTAAAATAAGCTTGGGAAATATATCTTGGGGGCTTGGTGAATATCCCATAAAATATTAGAAACATTTATAAAACAATTTCACGCTTATAATAATTCAAGTTCAAATTTTCAGAGCACAATTCAATCCAGACAAAAATTTATTGAGAGTTAAACAATTTTCAAAAACTCCAGTCATTCTTGATTCTGCATTCGTTCGGACAACTTATATATATTGTAGTTACTATAAATTGTTTCTAGAAACAATGTCTGCTATATATATTCCTCCTGAATACTATAAGCTTCGGCTGTCTCCTCTTTTAAGCTCCGAAAAATTTGTAGGATATCTACAAGACTTTATCGCTTCTCAGAACGACAGTTCGGATTTTGATTTTGAGCATTATGACGGTCTAGCCAAAGCAATACTTCTCGTAGAGTCCGTTTGGTACTTCCCATTTATAATTGGTGCAGTCTACATAGGAGGGGTTCTATACCTTCAGCATTATATGAAGGACAAGAAGCCTTTAAAATTTAGTGGATTATTGTTCACGTGGAATCTCCTTGTTGGTCTATTTTCTGCTTTTGGATTCTGGAGATCAGCCCCAGAGCTAATTAAATTCATTGGAAAACCTCATGGATTTTATGAGTCGATTTGTATTCCGTAAGACTTAGGAATAATTTATTACTTATAATTAATTTTCATCACCTGAAATCGTATTTTCAAATTGGTAGATTATTTACATACCGTTTTGGATTTTGGGCACTCATGTTTTGCTTTTCAAAAGTTCCTGAACTAAGTAAATTTAATAAAATTTACACATAGAAATCTAATTAATTTATTTAGAGATTTTTTTTAATTAGTAGACACAATTTTTGTGGTTTTACGTAAAAAACCAGTGGAAGCTTCTCAGTGGTAAATTGTCATTGAATAGCATCGACCAGAAAATATAATAAACTAAAGATATTGTTGCGATTACTTTTATATTATTATACAGGTTCCACCATTTAGTGACTATGGCCGGATGCTGGTTGTGTTTAGGTGCTTTTGAACCTTGTGCACGTTACATGGTTGTCATCAACTTTGGTGTAAGATTGTTTTACTGTACTTGCATTCTTGTAATTATTTTATAAGTATTGGTTATTATAATGAGTGTCTCTTGATTTTCCACGATTACATTACTTAGGTTCATGCGTAAGTAAATGTCTTAACAAACAATTTGCGTATATATGGATAGTTTGGAGAAGGATTTTATATTTCAAATCGTATTAAATTATTTCAGATTGATGTACCCTTACTTTGCACTTAAAGTAATGGGAGTAAATGTTCCGAGATTTGTTGCCAAAATCATAACAACGTGTCAATTTGCTCAAATGATCATTTGTATGGGGGCAAATCTGACGTCTGCAGTGATATATCGTGAGTACTTACACCTATTTCCATACGCAAGTCCACACGCACACTTCTTGATTTTTGTTTTAGTTTCTGGAGCCGCTGACTGTCATCGAACTCATCTTAGTATGTGGTACACTCTGATTGGGAATATAGCCTTCATTTTCATTTTCGGGGACCTGTTCATGAAGCTTGTAGTCAAGCCCAAAAAAATCAAAAAGAATATGAAAGATAACTAACTAATATAATGAACTATAATGATGATTCATAAATTCAATCATAGCTAAACCAAATAACTACATTCAAAATAAATTGCCATTATGGATCGTCATCAAAATGATTTATTTGTCATATATCTTAACACATGCAAGAAAAGTTTGTTCCAAAGGTAGTCCAGGCGGATTAATTCTGGGTAAGGTTAAGTTGGCACATTGCAAAAACATACAAAGAACACTCTCCCAAGTAAACTACAATGCTCCAAATTACAGCCAAGACATACGTGTAAAACACAAGTCTCAAGTTTCCTCCAAGACTCAAAGGTTTGGTTTCCTCTTCTGTAGCATCTCCACCATAGCTAATGCTCGCTACTGTTCCATTATTGCCTTCGTAATCTTCTTTGAATGAATCTTCCACAGAATTTTTCTTAATTTCTCCAAGAAACTTCAAGTACGTTTGCCAAACCAAATTAATTCCAGATTGGAGGAAACACTCTAGCCTCCAATTTAGCAATGGATCCTTAGCCGTAGAAATCTTCCATCCTTGTGAAGTCTTCAGAACTAATTCCTTTCCCCTTGCGACAAATTTCTGAGGCCTCAGTCGTCTCAAAATAACTTCGTACTGTTCAATCACCCGTACTTCTTCGAGTAAAGCAGTTTTATTACAATCTAAAACCGCTTCTAACAATGCATCGTACGTTCCATTGTGCAGAACCGATTGGGTTTGATTAAGAATCTTATTCATCTTCGTTTTTTCTTGATAAAACTCTGGAGAATTCCAAATATGCCGTGGATCATTCTGGTAAATTGAAGCATCAGGACTAATGTAGTCTTGATAAGTAAATAGTTCATAGAGAAATTCGTTCCTGCTTGGATCTGGATAATTAACAAAGCTTTGTGTTGGAAATACAAATATTCGCTTCCTTTTTGAAAAGAATTTAAATTCCCTGTTGCCCAAAAGCTGGTCAAAAGTTTCATACAACAAAGGTTTATGTGGAGCAGTAAGGTCTGTAATAGTCTGCCCTTTGTATGCATTCGTTAGTATTACACAAATGATCATCCATGTTCCCACGAGCCACGAGAAACCTGCCATTTTTCTCGATTCCATACAGACATCTTGCTCTAGCAATGCTTGTAGTGGAATAAACGACGCTTTCACTTCCACTTTTTGGAGCTTTGACACAACTTTAAGTGCTAGAGCTAGAAGAATTCCACAACAAACCAGAGCAATCCATGTCGTGGGTTGAAATGCAGAAACAAACAATAGGAAAGGTGGACGGGAGAAACCTCTGAAACCATCACAAGTTATGAAACTGTAGGATGATTGTAGAATATTCATCACTGATGATCCAGTCACGCGAATTGTTATCCAGGGTAAGGTTGGACTAGGTAAACTGTGAATTCTTAATTGAGGAACAAAGACTCGTGTGTAACTTCTATTTGAATAAAGAATAGATAAGTAGATCATGTCGACTTTGTCCATAGAAGAAATACCTCGGAAACTTGGACTCTCAAATATTTCTGTTTGAAAGAGTTTTCCTACGTATTTTATGTCCGTTATACCAATTGGGTTTTCATGGTGGTGGGTACTCAAGGCTTTGTTAAATAATGCGTTGAACGTAGTAAATGAACCAATAAATAATAATAAATCAAGTTTTACATATTCGTACGTTTCGGGAGAGCAGAAAGGACAGATTACAAATAAATCAATTATTTTGAAAGTAACTATTGAATTTTGAATTTGAGAAGCTTGTGAATCCAAAAATGTTGATTCTGAATCTTGATCTTGTAGTACGACAATCGCTCGGTGAAAATATCCATTGTTTTCTATGAAAGTAGCATATTCAAGATTTTGTGCCCACTTCCCATATATTTCAGAAGAAGTTGAAGTTGTAAATAGAAAAAAGTAATCGAAACGAAATACTTTATGATTGGCCAATTTGAAATTTTCCCGTTGAATTTGTCCTTCACCATTCCATCGGTTCACTAAATCTTGAGGAAATTGTTCGTGGGTCTCAATTTCATTATCTTCAGGTAAAAGAAAGACGTGCAAGTTGCAATCCCAGCGGAAATTCGCTTTGACACGAGTCGTGTCTTTTCTCTCCTTTATTCCTTCGTATTTCAATTTGAAATAAAATGCAGTCTTTGAGAGATTTGGATTGCGTAGAATTTTGTGGAATGTAAAGTAGGAAATTGAAATAGGTGAGGTGAATTTCGATTGGTCGAAATTAATTTTTCTGTAGTTTATTAAGTGAATGTGACAGGAATGGAACACTCTTGTGAAATGTGATAACTCTGGCACTTCGACTTCCATGCTAATCTTACTATGCCCTTTAGTTTTGCACAAACAAACGATAGAAAGAAATATAACTAAAGCTATTTCATGAATCAACAAACTCTTTGTTGGATCCATGATGATGAATTAGGGAAAATGCAACGAATATTATTTGATGCACTGCAACATAAGAATGAAACCTCTAAATGCTGCAGCAAGCCTTTTATTACAAACATTTTATTTTGTACTAACTATGTTGACAAGGAATAATTTGCGCAGTTTTTGTAGCTTCCTATTTTTGTATTTTTCAACCCTTTTGACTTAATGATCATGACAAACAATATAAGGTTCAAGTTCCAGGTTGTTTTTGGAAAGATTAAGCAAGTACTTACACGTGATGGTGAATATTGTAGAGTAACATACGTAAACAAGTATTATTGTTGTTGATTAAAGAAACTAATTCATCTGCATTTGAAAATCATGCATGTTTTTACCGTTAGAATGTACACACAACATATTCTTAAAGTGTTTCCAAATTCTTACATAGCTTACTTATTACTATTACTAGTTTATAAATGACAAAGCAGTAGTAGTTTTTTGGGAACAGGTGACACTTTTTCAAAAAATAAATGTGAAATAAATACTCTCAGCTTATAGATGATTGAGTGATTCGATTAGTATTATGATATGACTTGCAAGATCTAATTCAAAAATTGTCTAACAACAGGAATAAACTTATTATTTATAGGATTGCTAACCAAAAGTGATTCCCGAAATTTCTTCTTTTGCCTTCTTTTATCGCAATTTCCATAAAGTACTTCTACAAAGTATGTCACAATTCCACAAAAAATCACAAATGAAAATAAATAAAATACAACTCTCATATTTCCCAAGAGACTTAATGGCTTTGCTTCACCCAAATCTTGAAGTAATTCATCTCCAATTACACTCTCTCCTTCATTGTTCTTCAACGCATGCTCATATATTTTCTTCAAAGAACCTTTTGTAAGTATCTCTAAAAATTGCTTGTACTTTTGCCAAAACCCCACAATCCCAGATTGCAACAGCCTCTCAACATTTCTACTTAGAAATGGATCTTTCGCCGAAGAGGCTGACCATCCTGCCTTACTCTCTAGTACACTTTGCTTAGCCTTCGCTATATACTTTCTAGGCTTCAGTTGCTTTAACTCAGCTTCGTATTTATCAACTTTACCTTCCTCGTCAATAATTGCAGTTCTATTACAATTTAAGGCTTCTTCTAACAAAGGATCTGGACTCATATCTTCTTTCCACAAAACTGAAATCGTCCTATTGCTTATTCCATTAATTTCATTCCTGATTCCAGAAAACCTTGGACTGTTCCAAGAATGCTTTGGATCCGTTGATTTTATTTGTTCATAGTCTTCTGCAGGAAACTGATCTCTAATATATTTATACACAGCAGTAACCCATTCGGTCGCAGTTGGATATGGATAATAAATGAATTCTTTCTTGTCCAATTGATAAACACGTCGTCTCTTAGAATAAAATGTAAAATTGTTTTCCAGAAGATCCGAGAATGTCTCAAATAACAAAGGTTTTCTCGGTGCAGTAAGATCAGTTATATTTTGACCTTTATAAGCATTGCTTAAGATAACACAGACTAGCATCCACGTTCCTACTAGCCATGAGAAACTTGCGATTCTCGTTGAGTCCCCACCAACTCCTTGTTCCAGGAACGCCATGAATGGAATGAGTGAAGGATTTTGCTTTACATCATTAAGAGTAAATACTCCTTTAAGTAGTACTACAATTATTAGAGCAAAGAATAAAAGACTTAGCCAAATGGAATAATGAAACGCTGATACAAAAAGGAGAAAGGTTGGATTAGGTAACCCTTTGAACCCATCGCAAGTAAGGAAGGAATAAGAGACAGATTGGACTTGCATAAATTTTGATCCTGTAACTTGGAGAGTTATCCAGGGTAGTTCTCGAGTTACCCCATCTTTTCGGACATTTCTGATTGGAACAAAAACTCTCATGTAAGTCTGGTTAGGACATAATAATCCTAGAATTACTAAGTCTAGGCTTTCTCCAGGGGAGTAATTAAAGAAATCGTAGGTAGGGAACTTCAAGTCTTTGAATAGTTCTCCATTGTAAGACATATCTGTGAGATCCATCGAGTTACCGGGATGGCGAATCATTAAGAGCTTTTCTAACTGGAAAGTAAACGACTCTCTTGATTTCAGATTGATCTTAAGAGTCTCAATAAATTCAAAAGCTTCGTATTTGCAAAAGGGACATACTAAAAATATTTTTGAAATTTCCAACTCTCTTTCAAAACGATATTCTTTCGAATATTCTAGAACAATTATTGTCCTGTGAATATATCCACCAGTAACAATCTTGAAGCCAAACTCTAGTTCTAAACTCCAACTCGCATAAATTTTGTCATCGGAAGATTCTGTGATTAAGACGCAATAGTCCATTCTGCTTTCATAAATATTCCGATTGCTCATGCCTCTCCGATTGTGTTCCAGTTTGGACCAGTAATTGAAGAAAGGCGGATAAAAATCTAAGTTTTCTACTTGGTTGGGTTGAGGTAGGAGAAAAATATGAATGGTACAGAACCACCGGAAATTAGCTCTCTGGTATTTAAAAAGAGATCCAAGGGTTCGATTTGTATTGTCGAGAACCCGGAAGTATTGAAATCTGTTATTTCCAACCTTTTGCTTCCATGATTTGATTCTTGACAGGGAAATGGGAGTGATGGACGTGTCTAAATTTACATACTTGTAGTTTATTAAGTGAATATGACAAGAATCGAATTTTGAAGTGAAATTATTCAGTTCTGGAAATGACAGGGAGTATTCAGTTGTTTTTGTACAATATGAAACTTTAAGGAGATAAATAAAAACAAAACTTTTGAAAGTTGGGAAAAACATTTCAAATTGGATGTACTTTCTTATACTTTATTTATTTTGCTGGTTACTATAAACTGTGACAAATGCTGAGGACAAGGCGCAAGTGGTGTCCAATGTTTAAGAAGTCACTGAATTAATTTACTATGGGTAGGGAGTATGCAAAGATTATTCAAAGTAACCTCCCTAAGTAAATACAAAATAAACTTGCCTATCTTGACTTCGACACATTGTTGAATTTAACTCTCATCGCGAGACAAGTGGATATTTTATGTGTTTTTAAATGTTGAGTTTGTATTATTATTTGAGCAGAGACCCATACAATAGTATATTCAATGTTATCCCTGCTTGAATTAATATGTCTTCATATGCTATGGGAAAGACAAAAGAAATTAATTTTAAAATAAGATGATGTATAAATATTTTCGACTTGTTTACAACTCAAGTTCTAGGGTAGCCCCACTGAATAGCTGTTAAACTTGATTTTTCATTGCCTTAAATTAAGTATAAGACGTTACATTTAATGTTTGCTAGTTAGCATAACTCTTGAATTCTTTTCAAAAGTTCTGCAAAAGATTTCAAGAGTTTAATCAAACATGCATATTGTTTTCTTTAGCATCTCCTGACTTCGTTTGTGATGTCTTTTCATGCATAACTTATTACGAATTATGAAACAATACTCAACAGCATTCGAGACTAAATTAAATAGAACAAGAGAGCAGGCTAAATATTTAGAGACACTCTCGATATCTTATGCTTGGATGTAAATTTTCTTAGTTGCACACTTATGTTATGTGGTCTCTTACAAGATGAGAAATTAGACATTTAATTTTACTATCCTTCTTGCCAACATTGTCCCTCAAATTCTGGAGTTTGTCGGATACTGGGCAAACTGAATATGGGAATTTGGACTTTGTGCTACAAGACTTGTATTGTAAGGCAGACTTGGGACGCAGAAAAAGATCGAGTGTGCAGTTTAATGGAAAGTAATTATTCTTGTCAGCTTAACTCCTTCGGTCTTTGACCAATAATCAACGATTTTATTTTCTAGCAGTTTCGTTTAGAATCAAACAGTTAAGTTTAATAATTATTACAGCAACCGAAATCTTCTGTGTCAGTTGAAATTCAAGTTAGAATAGATATGATTTTATACAAAATTAATACAATTTTCAAAATTAAAGCTAATAGAATTCTATTGACAGTTCACATTTGACAATAAACATTCATGCTTTAACATTACAATTAACTACAAAGATTACTCTATTTCTCAATTTATAATTTGGCTAATAACTGGAATATACTTTGAAGAATTTTTGTTCAATAAAATAAGCTTCTGTATGCTCACTCTTTCCTTCTTTCTTTTGACAAATCTTCCATAAAACGCTTCTACAAAATATAAAAAGATGCTACATGTAATCACGCATAAAAATAAATAAAAAATAACTCTCATATTTCCCATAAGACTCAAAGGTTTCGGATTTTCAAAATCTGCCAATAATTCCTCCTCCCCATTACCTGAATTCCCTATCGCATGTTCATACGACTCGGCTCGTTCCAGTAACCTTAAAAACTGTCTATAATTTTGCCACATACCAACTATTCCTGCTTGAAGTAACCGTTCTATATTCCTACCAATAAATGGATCTTTCGAAAAGAGAATCAACCACCCAGGATTACTCTCCAAAATTGGTTTCTTAGCCTTAGCAATAAATTTTCTGGGCATTCGTCTCCTCAAACTCCTTGCATATTTCTCTATTTTCTCAAACTCATCCAATATTGCAGTTCTATTACAATTCAAAACTCTTTGAAACAACGGATCTGGACTCATTTCTTCTTTCCACATAACAGACTCGGTACGATTTAAAATCCCCTCGATTTCCTCCTTACTTTTCGTAAAATTACGCGAATTCCAAGGATGT
>Ga0194135_10002206_pt1 | contig 11801 bp, 9 predicted proteins | sample LitLau_LLRF_2013_FD_134024 | JGI IMG/M metagenome (GOLD analysis project Ga0194135, IMG submission 134024) | Freshwater sediment microbial communities in response to fracking from North America - Little Laurel Run_MetaG_LLRF_2013 (version 2) | ecosystem: Environmental > Aquatic > Freshwater >... | reverse complement strand
AAGAGTCGACTTCCGTGGTTTGATTTATGTGAAATACCATTTACCGTGGAATGCTGGGTGGAAGGATGGGAAACGTATCAAACGGGATAATTTTCTGGACAAAGAACTCGCACGAAACATTTTGGATAATATCAAGAATAATGTAGAAAGTGTTTCAGTATTTGCTCGAATTTTGGCTACCGCAGCGGAAGATTGGTGGCGCTATGAACCCAATAAGGATGAAAGCTTTCAATTTTTACGAGAAATTGGTCGACATTCTGCCTTTGACGTTGTGAGAAATCCTTGGAATTCAGTTGAACTTATCCTATGTGAGACAACACTAAGGAGTAAGCAATTTCAAAGAAGTAGAACCAAACCTACAGAATGTATAAAAGATCTGGAATTAACGTCCAGAAGGATATTGCTGTCCAATCCGGTGCTCCAAGATATGAAAAATCTGTACAAGTCAGCAGTGGAGGGAAATGGAATGACAGGAAAACTTTTGCGGGATTCAATTTTATTACGATGCGGTTTTTCCTCCGACATCAAGTTTGACCGAATCACTTACCAACAATTCATAAAAACCAAAGAAATTAAACGAATTGGAATCTACGATTTGGACATTTCGGGGATTTTGAATATGAAGTACGAAGCAGAAGCAACCAATTTCAGCAAAGAATCAAATCTTGGGTTGCTGTCCCATGAAGTGCTCCAGGATTTAAAAAATTTGTACGATTCTGCATACAACCGTAGTCAGTTGCGGAATGAGCATGCCATGGCCTATGATATATACAAACACATGTCCGAGTCTATTTTATTGAGGTGCGGGTGTTCTTCCATCACTACGTTCAACCCGGATGTATTTCAACGGTTGGCCAAGACGGAGGAATACATTAAGCTCGTCGAGTTTCTGGGTCATGTTAATATTATGAAAATCCGGCGTGATATGGCCTTCGAGCAGACCGAATTGTCAGAAAATGAACAGGATTCAGAGAGAAAAATGACACATTTACTGCATGGAATTTCACTTTATAAAGAAGTGGTTGAAGTAGAAATAGCATGCGGCATTAAGGAGAATGACACGAAGACACTAATCCCATTCACAAAAGCTCTCATTAGGTTAGTCAATGAGAATGAAAACTTGCCAATCACACAAAAGGTGGAACACCTGGAAGAAGCAAAAGTTTATACAAATGCCGCCATCCGTATTTCGAAAGAAATATATCCTAAAGGTCACAAAGCCATCAAACTGCAAGAAGCTCAGCTTGCCAACATTGAGGCACGTCTCTCAGTTTTATAAATTTATTTGAGTGGTGTCATTTTAAAATAAATCGATAATAGACTCATTTGTTCAATAAACGAAATCACACCCATATCTTCTGGTGATACGGTTTAAGTATCTAGAACGAGTTTTAGTAATTACAACCGAATTACCTGTTTTGTAATCTAGTTATAAAATATAGCATTTGCCGACATTTACTACAGGCTCAAACATTTTGCAAATCTGATTCTCTTCCACAGTACCAGCAGAGCTCGAGTTGAGGTATTCCTTGAGCTTTGACGAAGTTTCTTTTGCATTACGCATAAAAAATTCAAAGTCAATGTTTTCTTGGTTCAGGAGGTTATTGTATGGGTTTGCAGGGTCCAAAACTATTGGTAGACTATTGGGCACTTTGGATTCTGCATAGAAATCCAGGCAAATGCATTTTGCTTTCTTTAAATCCTCCATTTCTTCAAAGAAGTCCGCCAACGCTGTGCCAAACTTCTTCTTCATTTTTTCTGCATTTCTTCCTGTGTATACTGCTACCGTTTCAATCATAAGCTTCCTTCCCGGAAAGTATTCCCCACCAATCTTCGTATTCCAATATTTTGCAACCCGAGCAACGTTGTGAACAAACGAAGACTGCTGCGTTAAAAACTGAACAGCCGTCTCTGCCAACGATGTACTGTATAAAGGTCCGTCTCTGATGGGGTTCGACAGGTGTGCAATTTCCTCGTACGTTGCAATCCTTTGCCGTGTTGTTACATCCGCAACCCGGGTGGAAATGTGAGTGTTTCTGACCAAATTTGATGCAGGGCAAATGTCAAAAGAGTATTCCTTGAAACGGATTTGAAGCAAGAACTGATTTTTCCGGATTATTTTGATTCCGGTCGTGTTTTGAAGAATTTGCGCAAAGTCCTCGATAACTGGTGCAAAAGGTGGTTCCTTGTTGTTACAGAAAACAACAAGGTCGAAATCCGGTTCAAAGCTATCAGTTAGTGACGTTTTCTTTCCCATCGATCCACTAATGATGACTCGATCCACGTATTTTGTTGCTTTTCTTAAATGGCAAAAGATTTCATTTGTCAAAGTATTTCCGCTTCTAGCATAACTTGGAGTTGGAACTTGTGATTGGGCAAATGAAAGAAGTCGGTGATGAGCCATTTTGCGTACTATACTAAATACAGTTTGAATAATTTTCAAACTTTTTTTTTGACAAGAAAAATAATATCGAAGAGAAGGAGATGCTGAACAGATTCTCGACGAATTTGTTTCTCTATCTGGTATTTCATCTTTGATGTAACTAATGAAAATTTGTGATATAACGATTCATTTATCTCATTTCAATTTTCCAAGGATAACTATTCATTTATCTTATTTCACTTTTCCAGATAAAATATCAATTAATTTTGATAGGCGAATCAACTCACAAAGTATGCTGGCTGAGCTGATAAGAATTTCAAAAAATTATATAGGGAATCTGGTTAACCTAACCTAATCTAACCTATCAGAAACTACCTTTTTAAGTATTATTTTGTCAGAGTTTTGTTTCTGAGTCAGGTTTTGGAATCTTTCTGAAAAAAAAAATTGTGGACAGTTTTCCATACAATCTGCAACTGGGGAAACATCGAGGCTTGCAATGTAGACACATAGCTTACTTTTCAAATGTTAAAAAAAATTTTTTTCTGATTTCGAATCTCACAAATCCTAAAAGATTACCTGCCTTAATGCAACCTAAGAGTGCAGTGTTTCTGCCCGTGAATATGATGTTTTTGATTTTGGTGATCAAGAGTTAATAGTTTGTAAAATTTTCTCAGTATCCTCACTTTTGGAAGCTTACATATACGATTTTAAGGACAAATCATAGCAAAAAAGTGAAATAAATGCAATCTTCTTTCATGTTTTGAATTTCAACCTCCACAAGCCAAGGGTTCATTTTATTACAAATGTAAAAAATTTTCGAGGGTTAAAATGGCGAAGTTATGTAATATTTTCTCTCCAGAACATCTTGATTTTATTCTAGAGCTAGAAAATTAATGCAATTATGGCAAAAAGGGTATGATGAGGTGAATTGCTCATGGAAATAAGCCAGTTGAGCAAAGCGGATTGGATCAAGTTGGGGATGATTGAAAATCATCAATTCTTTAGTTGATTGGAAATGACGTTTTGTGTCGCAAATTTAATCCTTTCCAGATTTATAACTTTGTTCCCCAACTTAAGCCTCAACTTAAGCCCCATTGTCGGTGCCTGACGGTAGCACTTGCAATTATTGCACTTTGGCTCGGCCACGTTCTTCCACGCCAACTTTTTCCCTGCAGCGGCAATACAAGTCAAGACAGAGGCGAGGATTATGAGTTTGATGGACATTTCAGACCGACTGTTTCACCTTGGAAGTTGTCGATTACATTTTTGAGAGAAAAAGATCTTGCACGTAGCAATGAAGGGACCTAAGATGGAATAATTAATTGGAATGGTCCAATGTATATGCTAGGCAGAGAGACACATCTGGTGAATCCTGTATGCATCCGCAGAGTATTTCCAGAGATTTTATTCGTAATTGATTCTGCAGAAACCAGAAAAAAAAAACAATTCACATCAAAGACGAGCAGAACTGTCTCCGAAAACAGAAATTCAGGCGTCATACGTTCAATTTTGTACTTTACACGAAACGTATTCCCTGCTACATCAAAACAAAAATATTATTATCATATCATTATTTTGCTTACGGTCATAGGCGGTTCGCTACAAATTGAAAGGTTGTAACGCACGAAAGGTAAGAGGTAAGGAAAATAGGTGTGTAAAATTTCAAAAACTGTATTTAGGATTCTGCAGTATAAAACTGAAGCGTGATACTTTTTCATGCAAAAGGAAGGTTGGCAATCGCGAATTTTAATTCATATGTGTCCAAAGACGCTAATTAACAGTCTTTTTACGTAAGGCAATATTTATGTATCCGTTTCACACAGGTATAAATACTCGTACTTGTCTCGGATTAGAATTAGATTCAGTCCTAAAAATCCGGAACCCTTCTACTTGCACAGCCTGGACAGTGTAGAAATAAAACTCAGCTATTCTGTTTGTCACAATGCTGCTTTTTTTGCTCACGGCGTTTACAGTTACTCAGGCGTCTTCGTCAGAGCCCACAATTATTCATATTTTAAGTAATGGGTTTGAAAATTGCCACATTGACGTATTAGAGTTTAAGCAGTATCAAATTTTGAAACCAGTTGGGGAGTTTCCGCTTTTGCGTTGGTTGATCCGTAGTGGGTCATCCTCTAACATTTACAAATTGCAGAGTCTGCCTTACTGGCTATCCAGGAAATCATTTTGCGAACTCATCCTCATTCTCAACGCTCCTGATCCCCATAGCCTGGACGAGGCTGTAAACAAATATAGGTACCCAGGACAATGCAATGGCGTAACGATACACTGCAACGAAAAGGGAAGGTACATAGTGAGCGCATATGATCTCAGGCACCGAGAATTCTCTCCAGGAAGAATTCCCACTTCATATATCCAAGGGCCCTGGGGTCAAAAAATAATATTTTATCAGGTTACCTTGTTCCAAACTCATGTTAGAACCGACGTGGGCGTTGGTTTACCATGTAATTCAATTTTAACAGCAACTTTTATCCCAGAACCACATGTCAACAAAAGAAAATTATTCGACCAAATGCATCGAAAATTGTTGAGTGTTGCCTGTCAGTTTGAATTTTGGATAACAGGACGCCAGCATAAAGTGGAACCGGGCGAGCCCGAATTTATGAGTTATTCGCATGGTAAGCCCACTTTTCGGAGAATTGCAGAATATGTTTTTAAACATATTCAGAAAGCATTAAACAAAAGTGATGAGGTTGGGTTTATTTATCGAGCGGAAATCATTCCCCCTGGGTATATATCTGGAAACTCCCTGTTTGCAACCGCTGAATGCGATGCTGGAAATCCAACTGTCTCATTTGGATGTCGAGCGTCTTTTGATATCGAAGGAACTTTTGTATTCTATACAAAACAAATTAGTTACAATTTTCTTAGCTGCGCTACTGTAGATAAACTTCAATCCTACACCGCGTATATCCGACCTTTTGACATGGTTGTGTGGATATATTCTGTAGCTGCTCTAGTAGGGGTTGCAGTATTTCTTTATATAACATACAGGCCTGTCACGCTTAGTATGGCAACTGTCTGGCCTTTGATGGTGTTATTTGCACAAGCAATTACCGTCCATCGCAAATTAAAATCCTGCTCATCGTTTAAAATTATACTAACTGCATTGTTTTTATCAACTATCGTCCTTATAAATACATATAGAGGAAAAATCACAACGGAATTGATTGCCCCGAAGCCTAAACCACATATCGAATATGTCAAGGATGCATTTGAGCAAGGATTCAAAGTATTACTTCCAGTAAATACACGGAAGTCGTCGTGGCTGGATGAAGCTGTGGATAAATTACCAACCTACTTGCCAGAAAAGGATCAACATTTTCATTGGATCACTCTTGTTTATTATGAAATGCCTCTCACTTTCAAAATGGTAGAAGACTACGTTCAGCAGTATGGTGGAAATGAATCAAAAAGGATATATGAAGAATTTATTCGGAATTTGTTTTATAAACCGTTTGACAGAGTCCCACGTAATCATTCCTTCATAAACGAACTTAAGAAATGTTCTCAGTCCATTTATATTGCAACTCAGTCTGAGGTGGAAGAAGTGTTAGTAGAGCTAGCCGGAGAAGATTCGGACAAGAAATTTTATTTAGGCAAAGATAAGGCCTACACTTCCAGGAGATACTGGACAATATCGCCGATTCATTGGGACCGTTGGGGGCAGTTAGGGATGCATTTCCACCATTTCTGGCAATCTGGGATTATTTCTTTTATCGAAAGCATACATGAGAAGGTGATTAAAAGAAAAGTAGGCAAAATACAGTTGACGGAGACGTATACAGCTCTTAATTTGCAAGGGAAAATCGGGTCCCTTTTCCTAATTTACATTTGGTTTTCTTTGCTGTGCATTTTAGGCATAGTTATGGAGCACATTTATGCCACTTGTAAGTACATACGCTGACGTCAAGCTGTTACCAGAAACTGATCCTGGCAAAAAAGACACGCCAGACATGTTAAATTATATGGGATTTCAGGTTTGTGTTATGGGTATATGACAGCACTTGCATGTATTTTTAGTTGTGACTAATAGGCAATCAAGTGCTGCCGAACAACCGAAAGGCGGATGAAATAGATTAACAAATTGGTGGGGAAAATTGAGAAACTGATCGGAATGTTTGGATAAGTTAAGGAAGAAAAGGTTTAAAAGCCACACATCTAAAAAAAAAAAAACGACAACTCAACAGTAAAGGTGACAGGGACATAAATAATAGGGATTACTGATTAATTAAAAATGATTTTTTTTTCAATTTGAAAATTGTGTATCCTGCAGTTTCCAAAAATCGGCTTAAGTGCTTGAATCAATATGAGAGAGTTTAAAAAAAATAATGTCGCTTATCATTCTAAACCACTTTTAGAACATGATGAGCACTTTTTCTCCTTGAGGTTGGTGCGGTGTATTAAGTAACGTGATTTGGCTAATTAGAAAATTTTGAATTGGTGGGATTACGTTAGCTTTGTCCTTATCTACGGTGTGTGAAATCAATTTATGCGTGGTTCTTTGCTTGTTGCGGTGTGGCTGTTTAACATGAAGCACTCCTCATGTAAGTTGAGAACATATAATTAAAAAAATACACGTGCTATTAACTTTAGATTAAGCGTTTGCTTTAAGTTATAAATATATGTGACCTGATTTGGGTTTCACAGTAACCATTCATAAAAACTTGCCTCTAGACGTAATGAAATTTTATGGAAGAATAATTTTCTTCGTATTAGCCGTCACCGAAGGCATCCCCCATTCTGATGCTTACTCCTGGAGCGAATTTAGTGGGGCCGTAAGCAATGCTTATGCAAAGGTCGCACAATCTGCGAGTGGTTTCTTTGGAAATCTCAAGACTGCTGTAATTGGTTCTTACTCAACGGTCCTTGCCAAGCTCGAGGAAGGGGCGAATCAGATTGAATCCGACGCCGAGAACTACTATGTGGCGTATCAACAAGCAGAAAACATTTACCCAAATGTTAGTCAAGTCCGATTTTTTCTGTACTCGAATCCCGCGTAAGTACTCACATAGGCCCAACTAATGTCACTGCAGTTGTGCAAACTTGAATTCTTTGAAATTATAGAAACTCTTCAAGTCGAGTGGAGCTACCTTACAATGATTTAAACTCAATAGTGGAGTCAGGGTATAATCCACAGCTGCCGCTAATTCTCATCACTCATGGTTTTATGGGAGACAGCAGTTCGTTAGGCGGGAGTGCAACTTACATCAAAATGGGTATAGGATGCAGCCCCGGTCTACATATATCGATTCGAATTCTAAAGCATATGCATTCTCTTCAATTTTCAACATCCAATTCGCCATAAGAGTGCAGCGTTTTGTTTCATTTCATTGAATTTTTTTCTTTCTCTCCACACAGGATACTTTAAAGGCGGCTATGTAGGAATCAAAGGGAATATAGTAGTTGTGGATTGGAGTTTGATGTCTGGATCAAAAATTCTCTCCAGCGTTCCAGGCTACCTTGGTCTCCTTCCCGCATATGTCCAGGCTGCCAACAACGTATACGTAGCGGCAGACAGAGTAGCCGAATTCCTGGCCTTCCTCACGTCTAATGGATTAGTACCAAATGGAGGGATGGGAATGCATTTAGTCGGACATAGTTTGGGAGCCCATGTACTTGGAATGGCTGCTTACTACTATAAAAATCGCACTTCAGACATTGTGAACAGAGTTACTGGTAAATGCGTATGCGGAGAGCTAAACCATGCGTTTGGGATTTAATTTCTGTATACAGCGAATCCCTCAAATTTATTAAAACTTTAGGAACAGACCCAGCAGGCCCACTGTTTCAAGGTTCGAACCCATCCAAAAGATTTGACCGGAGCCATGCCAGATTTGTTGATGCCATACATACAAACCAATACGAGTTTGGATATGTAAACTCTATGGGAATGGCAGACTTTTATGTCAATGGCGGAGGACCCGTTCAACCCCAATGTGAAGACTCTGATTCTGGTGAAGATCGAGCGGGTAAGCATCGCATATGTAATAGCCAATGGCCCTCAGAACAAGGGATGGGCTGCTCAACTTCCCCGTTTTGTAGTTACGATAATTCACTTCCGTATTATATTAACAAATGCATGTTTAGATACATGTTTATTTGATGCTTCATAGGAGGCTGCTCGCATAACATGGCGCCACAGTTCTTCGCGCTAAGCTTGGTCAACCTTACTATATCCGGCACATGCTTTTCGGATAAGCGAGATGGGACGTGTAATGCAAAATCCGTTATATTTGGAGAGGCATGCCCAGAGACGTATGTTTAAACTTTATATTCCTTTTTTTTTGCAGATATTATTCAAGAATTAATACGACTAACGATTGTGTTGATATGTAGGGTGCTGGGGCCATACTTGGTGCAGATTACTGGAAATGTTAAAACTTTTATCCAATAAAAACCTTAAAGGCTTTCTGTGAAAACATATAAATACAAAAAAGTCTGCAAAGTGGACGTAAAAATTGAAATAAAATCCTAGGATCACCCTGTTGTGGCGCTATATGCTTTGTGCATTTGTGTGTCTAACCTAAGTGTCTGAGACATTGGAACGAGTCCGCGGTGAATCCTATACTCATCCAAGCTTGACATGCATTAAGTACGTCCGTATTAAAACGTTATTATCTTATCAAAATAAACCGGGTACGCATCCTGTATTAAATATAAGTTGGAAGAGGGTAAAGGGAGGAGGATCGTTTTTATGCAAAAATATTTCAAACTGAGCTACTCGTTTAAAGCTACTGCAGTAAATAATAATAGGTCAGGTTGATAGAATTAGAATAACAGGTTAAAGATAAAAAGTTTCTCAGCGGCCAGCAAAGATTTGGGTTTGCAGAAACATTTTCTCGTCTGGGTTGGGGTCTGTGGGCCACGAACACCACTAACACCGCACCAACTTACTGCTTACGCGTCTGGTGGTCTGTGTGTAACGATTGTACTGTGTCACAGACATGATGAAATGATTTATTTCCGTGCTCCTGATTCTTGTAAGATCTAGGGTAGTAGGATGTAGGATGTATCAAATCAAGAGTCAAGGAACCGGCGAATCTCCAAAGATCTCATGAAGATATCAGCGGTACGGTAAAATGGAAACTACTTGCTCAACGTGACATTGATTTCGGGGCGAAATGTGAATTCTTATTGGGTCCGAAATCAATTTAATTTAAGATACAATGATATCTCCGTGAATACGCATAAAATACCATTCTTTTTTTTTCTTTTTTTTTCACATTTGTTCTTTAGTTGGTTTGAATGCCTCTTGTCAAGCAAAAAATGATCTGTTAATTGCTGTCCTTGAATTATTTACACTCTTGAGATTGAATTTAAACGCAGCAAAAAATTATGCTCAAGTCCGACAACACTATCGGGATTGCTTATGTAAATTTCATAAATATTGTACGCTTGAAATACTCTTTCTCTGGACGGAATAGCATGTGAGCATTCACCTTGGAATTTTGCTGTCTCATCCCTCACCTTGGAATTTTGCTGTCTCATCCCATCAATCTATATAATCTTCACTTTTCTCTAGTCTACAATTTTTTATTGTAATAATTTGGCTTTTTCTCTTTCTGGCTTCTTGGCGGAGCCATCTGAAGAAAGAACATACGAAATATTAAATTATGCAACAGTTAGTTCTAATAACTGTTTCATTCAGAGAGGATAGAGCATTCTGGATCTAGCAGGGAGGAAATCATGATCGGACAGGAAAGTTTTGCAAGATATTTGCTGCCGATTTTGATAGGACTACTAGCATTAGCGGCGGGCGGGAATTCTAAGGAAAATGAGGCATGCCTGAATACATTGAAAACTGAAAGACCAGTTGTAACAATTTCTCAAGGGAAATTAGAAGGAGTTCAAAAGGAATCGCGGAAGGGGCGTTCCTACTCCAGCTTCTTGGGGATTCCATTTGGAAAGTCTACTCGTTTTCAGGTTTGTCATCAAATGTGTAAATGTATTCTGCAGGAATTCATTCTATTCGTATTTTGGATTGATAATGAAGGACTCGGAACCAGCCAGTGGTTGGACCGGAGTTCGAGATGCTTCAAGATTTGCAGAAAAATGCCTCCAGAATAGTTTATTTGTACAGAAAATTGTTGGATCCGAAGACTGTCTCTATTTGAACGTTAACACACCCGAGGTATATAAATTACTTATAAATTTACGGTTTTACTATAGCGCTACGGTTTCTTATTCAGCTTTCCAAGGAGTCAAATTTACCAGTGATGGTATTCATTCATGGCGGAGGATTTCAATTTGGTGATGGGAACATTGCACTGGAAAAATATTTCATGGATGAAGACGTGATCCTTGTCGTAATTAATTATCGCCTGGGTCCATTCGGTACGAATACAATTGATTTTTTAAGAATGCGATGCTGCAATGGAATAATAACAATAACATCTAAAAGGATTTGTTCACACTGGACATGGTGCCAATTTCGGGATGAAAGATCAGATTCTTGCCCTGAAATGGGTTCAACAAAATATCCAAGAGTTTGGCGGAAATCCATAATCAGTAACCATATTCGGGGAAAGCGCAGGAGGCATGAGCGTGTCTCTTTTGCTCTTATCCCCCTTGGCCAAAGGTAATCAACTATATTGTCCACCAGATATCGCTTCGAAGTTTTTTGCAACGTTAACACGACTAGTTCGAATTTTGTTTCTCAATAGGACTGTTCCATCGTGGGATTTCAGAGAGTGGCGTTGCATCCTCTCCGTACGTCATGGTTTCGGATCCAGCAAGAGAATTCAGAAAACTGGGAATTGCGATGGACTGTCCGATTGGGAATCGGGATTATCTCATTGAGTGTCTAACGCGTATCGATGGAACTTACATGCTTAAGAGACTCGACTCTGCCATTAAGCTCATTCCCGTAACCTATGACACGTCCACCAATAAATTCTCAATTAATAATATTTCCATGCGCATAGGGATTCCGGACCGAAGATACGCCAAAATTTCTATTGGCTGTAGACTCAAATTCGAATGGGAGCGTCTTTCTTCCCGACACACCGCTTAACCTGCTGAAGAAAGGCGAGTTTCAACGGATCCCTTGGATATCTGGAGTGAATGTAATTGAAGGAGCACGTAAGGATAGAAGATGTTTCACCTCAAAATTAGAATAATGAATAATGCTCATCCCTGGCTTTGTGGAATATAGTATTCCCGGGCAGTGACGACATGCAAAACGTTTCCCGGAAGAAATGGAATTCTAAAGATGCAAACGCACTCACATATGACGAACACGATTGCCAAGGATTGGCCGCAATTCGAGAACAGTATGTCGGAAGTAATGCCGGCAATACGTCCGTTGTCCGAAACGTTGCAAACTTGTTCTCCGACCGCATATTTGTTCATCCGGCCAAAGTCAGCGCTGTTTTACACGCCAAACATGCCCCGTCTT
>Ga0194135_10002205_pt1 | contig 11805 bp, 8 predicted proteins | sample LitLau_LLRF_2013_FD_134024 | JGI IMG/M metagenome (GOLD analysis project Ga0194135, IMG submission 134024) | Freshwater sediment microbial communities in response to fracking from North America - Little Laurel Run_MetaG_LLRF_2013 (version 2) | ecosystem: Environmental > Aquatic > Freshwater >... | reverse complement strand
ACATTCCGCGGCAGCTGCAGTCCTAACAAGACTGATAAGGTCATCAGTGAAGGCTTCGCGAAGATCGTGGGTAACTTTTTCTATCTCGATTGTAATTATCATTTTCAGTTGGCTATTTTGCTTGTTGGCCTCAATAAACTTCTTGAATGTCAAGAGATTCATACTGCTTCTGATGGATACTGACAACTTTTTCAAATTTTTGTTATTTTCCATTTTGCTGAAGAATTGATCGACCATACCATCAGATAAAAAGATAGATAAACCCGCACTTATAACATTGTTTGGCTTGGTTCCATTCATGATGAGATCTGTTACATTCATGAATGTCTCTGGGAAAGGAGTTACCAGATTCCAGTCCATTTCTCCAAGAATAGTGACCTTCTTCAATCTGGGTGATTCGAAGAGTTTCCGGATGATGTATTGGACTTTATCTCTTTCTTGTACTGACAACGGTTCTCCAGCCTCTGATTCTTGGATCGTCAGAGACTCCAATCGAGGTTTCCAGTAGTCAAAGTATTGATTCCATTCTGGCTCATATTCTATGTAAGAATATTGTTCCACATTTACTTTCATGAATGCATTCAGCGTCAGAGAGGTCACCGGAAAAGAAGGCGAAGTTAAATTGAATCGCTTCACAACACCCAGGTCAATTCCCATACGAACTTGAGCGTTGGACATCAACTCCCCGGCTTTCAGTTCTGGATAGTCATCTACCCAAGACTTTGTAGTTTTGCACACCATTCTCATGTTCAGCAGACATCCAAGCTGAACTTCTGCAATTTTCTGAACCAGGACAGTGATTACTGGAGAAGGAAACGAGAGAAACCTGGAAATAAGCGATATGGAAATTAGTCAAAGTTGAATTAGTGTCTCATTCACCGATAGACAATGAGTTAAATGTTAATCAAAATCAAAATACAATCATCCATGATTTTCAAACATCTTACCATGATTCTCCCTTAGACGACGCTTCGCACTTCACTGATTCACAACCAGAAGCCGTAGGCGTAGTCATCGCGGATACAAATGAGTGAAAATCCGGTGAAATGATTTTCAAGACCTGAAACTTCGAATTTTTTCCTGTGCCTATTTATCACAATTTTTCCACTGCCGATGGTTTTCATTTTCATAGAATCTCTTCTCAGTCCAGTACTCGTATCTCAGTACTCAAAAGTAGCTATCGAAACAGTGGCTGATCATTTACAGGCCCTGAAAATATTATTGTTTTATATAAAATCGTGGGCCCCCCCTGAACTTTATTCAACTTCATAAACCCAAGGACCGTAGATAATTTAGGGACTTTCAATATAAAACTAGCTTATACAATATAAAGGAAGTAGAGGAAAATCAATGCATAATTAATTTCACATAACAATTAGAAAAAATCGTATTATTGGTAGTTATACTTTCCTACTTCCCTTACGGCACAGTTACCTCCACTTGTATTATCTACTTTTTAGTTCGACTAACGAACCATTTTACACAATGCCATTTGAGTCTTGCCCAAGAAGTTTCCCCGATGAATCAACTTACAGAAAATCCTATTCCAATTCCAAGCAAATAGAAACTAAGGCTGAACGACGAAAAAATGGAAAAAGCTTTCGGTTCGCGAAATCCTAGCAGAACTTTTCTAGAACTGTTCACAGAATTCGCAGTAATGAAAGAATTCACTTCATTCCTCACACGAACTAATCTCCAAAACTCATGAATTCCCGATGAATAAATTATCTTGAGAGTTCTATATGCAACTCCAGAAAGATGTAACCTCAATACCCAATTGAGCTTGACATTTGGAAGTTCTTCCTTGAGGCAGGAACATGTAAAAGCTCCCAATCGAATTTGAAAACCATCAACTATAAATGCATCAAAAGACCCTTTGGGAATCACTCCTCCTCCATTGTGATCAGCAAGCAATTTGAAAAAGTTCAAAGTGTTAGTTTGCGCATATTCCAGTACATTTCCTCCAGGGACTTTCACAACTTTATAATGTTCTGGTCTCACCTTTCCCTTATACTTTGGAACAGCATTAACAAGCTTATCGATCATATAAGGAATTTGTATTGAATTCCCAACAAGATAAGTAAAATTCTTCTCATGAATCATTTCATCTAAATCTCTCATTTGTTTTTCCACAGGAGGTTTTGTAATGTGACTGGTAAGCACTCCAGAGTATCCGTTTGTCAGAACGATAAGTACGAGAAACGCAGCTGCCATTATGAACGAAAGATTATGTGTCTTCTGATAAGGTTGGTTAAGTAACGACCAAATAATGTCCAACCCATAAGCTACATCTCTTTGTAAAATTGCAACTGCAATACTAACAACTCCAATGCAAACCCAAACGTAGGAATCAAACGGTCTGGATAAAAAGTTGAATTGGAGTCTCGTCTGAAGCTCCGCATTGTACCCGCAATAAATATACCGGAAAGATGATTCCTTATCTCTAAACAAGTGCGGGTTAAAGTATTTCATTGTCTTATTGTACGTGTAGATACTACACACCAGGCACAAGTGGAGTCCAGGGGATTCCGGCATTTCATCTTCTTCTGGTTCTGTCATTGGTTTTAGAGTGACATTTATGTGCTTCGCCATCACTCCAAGAATTATGATGGAAGTGTGACATGCTGGAGGCTTTTTATTCAAGGTTTCTGAGATACACTCTAGTTTTTCAACTCCTTCTGCTTCCCCGAAAGTAGCACTGTAAACATTTGCATTGCTTTCATGACCATTTGATAATAACTTTGCGAGGCTTTCTTTGAGACTCATATAAGACGATGGGAAGTTTGATAGAGACTGCCAAGACAAACGATTGTCTTGTGGACACAGGTAGCAGTACAAAGACCATTTCTCAGAAGTGACAAATAGTAATGGGACAGTAATTAAAAAAGAAGAATTCGCGTCAATTCCTAATCTCAACTTTTCTACAAACTGAGATTCAACTAGTGAGAAATCTTCCATAGGGTCTTCTTCATCATGAAACGAAGACGCAAACATTTTAACCAGAAACATTCCTCGACCTTCTGTGAATCCATTGTCAGAATCTATTATCACACTCATGAGATCCTCCAGTATTGTGTGCTGGCTCAACGGAAAGTAGACGAGGAATACAACGCAATTATCTTCAAACTTACGGAAATGAATGTGTTGGAATATTCCACGATAAATTCCTACATGTGGTAATGCTAAATTCTGTCTGGTTGATGTGTAGTTTGTACTGACCACAGGTGAGTTCCTTGTTATATCAGGTTCAGTTAGATTGTCTGAGACATCTTGTCTCATTCCAAGTGGATTTTCAGGATGCAATTGATGAATCAGACACACATTGTCTACTAATTTGTGATCTTGCACAGCATGAAAACGTGCAAAAAGGATCCCTAATCTTAAAGTTAGCTGTGTTAGTTTAAAAATATCATTTCTGTTGTTTCCAGCTACATAAATCAAAGGAACAAACATGGCAAATTGTTGATGTTAAGTTAGCTAATAAAACGTGTATTCCTATTACTTAATTCTATTTCGTAGTCCATCATGAATTCAATTACACACAGAATAGTCTAATTCTACATTTTGTTTTTACTGCTAGTTTCATTAGTTATTCATTCTACTTTGCAAAGAAAACGATGTTATTCAATAGCGTGAGGAATGAGCAAATTAAATCGTGTCAGGCAACATACTAATTATTTCTAATCAACTTTCAGGGTGATAATACATCCGCTAATTATAGCCTCCTCCAATTTCATTCGAAATGAAATGCCAAGTTTAGTGGGCTATTTACTTAACACTCAAGTTCTCAAAGGTTGATGCTGCTGCTTCTGGCATGTTAAAATATTAAGGTTGTCCGCAAGGTGTTTGTCTTTGACCATGAAAAAATTTTACTCTACTATCAGCACGTATCCTGACGATGAGAATGAATCGATAATTTTGTGATCAATACTAAATATCTTCTGCTGAACCAGATAACAATCAAGTATAATGACAGCTTCCGTACTTTAGTAAAAATCCTCATGACCATTTGCATTGTGCACCACGAGCTTTTGGAAGAACCACAAAGACCGACTAAAAATGTGAGACAGGTTTGTTAAGCTTAAGTAGATCACCTTGATGGAATAAACTTGACAAAGAAAAAGTTCATATGAATAGACGAAAGAGAGTATCAAGTTCAATGTGAACTTTGTAAAGTTTTATGGAACAATCCATGAAAAAATGAATATGCAATCGCTCTTTTTACTGAATCCATATCCTTGCTTTCCCACGGTTTATTGGTCTACGAAGGCAGTGTTTGTTTAGTAGCTAACTAAACCCGTGCTGATTTACAGGAGACAAGAGACATCATAAATAATTTATTCCCTTTGCATATATGTCTATTCTGAGATTTCCATTGACCTTGACTGTATATAATTACTATTATTAAGGTTACTTAACATTTCAAAATGACAAGATAAAATGTCTTTGTCTTCCGTACTTTTGTCTTTGCGAATTTCATGCCACTTTCATTCTCTATAAATCCAGGACAAAAGTCTTAGCATATTGCCAAAATCTTGAGCCAACTGGTAAAAAACATAGCGTGCAAAACCGGTAACAATCTATCAAATAAATATGCTCATAGTTGACACGATAAGTTTATTCTCCTGATGGGTACACAATATTCGATTTAATTATACATACCCTTGTATTGTGCCATATTAAATAACCGTGGGAGAGATCTATTTACTAATTACGGCGATTGTTCATTAATCCAAATGTTATTTACATCTCATGAACTACCTATTTACTTATATGTGGCATATTGTGTAATTGTGTACTTAAGACAAGTATCATGTTCGTATTATAGCTTCGATACTTTCGACAAGCTTCTCACCTGACTCCGCCTAATTGAAGAGGTATACATCTCAGTCTATTAATCTTAATTCTTATGCAGTTATATTCCGAGCTAAAACTTACCTCAATTAATTTTTCTCAGGATTTGCTTTGCATGATACATTTTCTGCGCGTGAACAGTTAACATTGTACTAATTCCAATAAAGTTGTTATAATGTTATAAAACAAGTTTCGTGTTAGACAGCTCGTCTTTCCTGCAGCATGATCTACCAGAGAGACAAACAATTCATGCGATTTCATCTTAAAAGGTAGTACAAGTTTACTTTACAGTCCGTTTGTCCGTCTCCATAATTTGCAACGCATGTATTAAATAATCTACAACAAACAAGCGCTTTCAGTTGTCAGTGTAAATCATTGTGGTATTCAGGAAAAATTTACATGAGGCCAAAGGAGCCAATGGACACGGATCCATTTACTTGTCTCGCTTGTTAGTACAACTTCTGTGTCCATCAGAGCTGGAGGTGTGAATGTAAAAAGTAAAGGTGCAGTTTAATGAGCTAAAACATTGTTGAGAAAGACTGTTCATACTTCATACAATCTCTCTGGCTGTTGAAATGTCGTCCAAAATTCCATTGCTTGTGCTGGAAAGCATCTTCGTAATTTTAGTATTTTCTAAACTGACACAATGTGAAGTGACTCCTAATTTCATACCTTCTGGAGATTTCATGGAATTTTGGAACAGTTTAGACATGTCCTGTAAATCAAACCGCAGTGCATCCAGAACGATTTCGGTATGTGAGTTCGATCACTTTTATTTCAGAAATAAAAATGACTTGCTATGTTAATGTTGGATTCCTCGATCATTCAGGGAGCTTTTGATTCATGTCTGAAGAAAATTGACAGAAGATTCGAACCAATTGCGTTTAGAAATTATTGCAGAAACCAAACTCGGTATCTCGACTGCTGGGATGGATTAACAGCGAACATGAAGGAAATGTGTGGAAATGAAGATAACTCGAATATCATTACCCCAAGAGTTTATCGAGCTACTTTTGAGACATATTGTGGAAAAGATCAAGGAGCTGCCTCATCAAGTTTGTCTAACTAGAATTTTTTCATGAGTAGAATATTCTAGGAATTCCTGATTCTATGTATTTGCTATTTTTATAGGCAGTTTGATTGCTGAGACGGATCAGCTCAAGAGACAACCATTTCTTGGTTTCATCGTAGCTTTTCAATGTATACAAAAGATCGGAGGCTTTTGGAAAGAAGTGTGTGAAAAAGATTTAGAGCTGATGGGATCGCCTGATCTTTGCACGTAAGATTTACGTCGTACCTTAACCTAAGATCAACAGACAACAGATAATGTATAGCACTTTTTGTAAGAATGATTCATGACTGTTTTTTGTCAACTAATGTTTACAGACGTCACTCCGCACTGGAAAGATGTGTAACGCAAACTACATGCACGGCAAGTCCTGAGGGCAAACTTTCTGTACAACTTATTAAAGAAACAGGAATCAATCTTGGATGTAAGCCACAAAGCCGAGCACCTGTGCCATTCAACTTTTTCAACTTTGGGGGATTTTAAGTTTACAGTTTTTGCATTTAAAATTAACTTATCTTAAAGTGATTGATAAGCTGACAAGATCCTCTTAATGTTCAACTTTTTAATACACGCTTTATTAAACAGCAAATAATACGAAATTTACAGACCCCTTTTAGGAGGTTTAGGTGCAACTAAAACTTGTTTTTCATCGCTTAATGCAATAGTGTACGTTGGATCTCCTTTCCCTACCAGTTTTCGGTTGTAATTAGTCTCAGGACCGGTTAAGTCCAGTACAACTGACAATGATATAGCACAAGCCTCTGTCCATGCCTACAAATTACATCAATGAGAACTAGGTTTTAGGCCTCAATTAAAATTAATGGTAATGTAGGACAATAGCGAAAGGTTATTTACCTGGTGCGAAACTCTAACGGTTGTTAGCAGTCGTGTTACGTTTGGAGATATGATTCTGAAATCAGACTTTCTAGGGCAGATCAGGTGAACCTGCTGGTCTGGATATTTTATCTGAAGAACCGAATCATATTTATAAACAACTGTTACAAATTGTCATAACTAATATTAATTAATATTTGTACCTGTATTCGAATAAGTGATGGATCATCAATATTTGAGATCTCAGCATCCAAATTAATCCCCAAAAGTAATCCTGCAGTAAACTTAAGAGGAGTTTCAGATTCTCCTGTCGGCTCTACAATTGTCGCGGAAGCCATTTGTATTGAGCTGATGAAGGAAACCAGTTGAATCGGATGCTTGTCAAATAGTGGAAGTAGTAACTTTGCAACTGTCCCAGGTTTTGGATCTTCCAGAGAGTCAAATACTTGAAACATGGCTGCAGTGAAACTGTCACTTGGTAGATTTCCATTTTCTTCTAAGTATTTTTGAACTTTCTCTGCTTGTTCCAAAAGATACTGACAACTAGCCAACGCAGACTGATTACTTCCCCTCACAATATACACAAGCTGGAATGCCAGAGCTCTAAGTTTTAACTGCATTATTATTGCGTTTTCTTGAGCATTAAGGCCAGAGAAGCAGTAATGCATTTTAAGACACAACTGAAGAAAAGCTTGAATTTGAAGCTTCAATGAATCATTCTGTGAATTTTGAGTCAACTGAATCCAAGATGAGCTGTCGAGACAGTTGCTAAAAACGAGTTGTGCTCTGATATAAAGAGCTGTAAACTTAGCTACAGCGGATATTTCTTGGTCAACTTCAGCTAGCCTCTGTTCATAAAAATTACACACTTAAAGGTTGCAAATTACTATGTACAGTAAATAGAAATAAGTTAGCAAACAGAACAAACCTTCAAGTCCTTTAATATAAGTTTGCTCAACCGCTGTTTCATTTCTGGAGACAAGTTTTCAGAGTTTTTCAGTTTTCCCGTTAGTTCCTTTAAGACCAACCTGCCGTTTACATGACCTTGGCTTCCATTGGCAGCCGCAGAAGATCCGGGTTTGTCTTGAGCTGAGTTTACAATACTTGTTGACTCATTTCCAATGCTCAGTTCTGGAACTAAATGTGGAAGGGTGTCCCTCAAATAATGATAGTGTTTCAGCAGATTTTCATCAAACAACGTTGACATTGTGTTGCATCCCTTAGCTGCATTGAACACTAGAATGAGAACACAGACATAGTCCGGCTCTTCTGGTTGTCTTTCAGGTGTATCCAAATAAGGATGGGTAGCTAACAAAGTAGGAACCAATGGAAGAATAACCCAAGGATGATTCTTTCCCACGCCTTCAAGACATTTCCAAATTGACTTCTTGTCTTGGGGGTACTTTTTTAAATTCGTCAAAATATTGTCGAAAACCATTTTGACACAATCCTTTGTCATGACATGGCACACTGATAGTAATGTATGCAGCCCCTCACGGATATCAATCGCGGAATCCTAAGGAATGATTATTAATTATCAATCCTCGTTCAATAACACGTCTAAAACTGAGCTCTTCATACCTCAAGTGCTCCAAGAATAGTTTCTAATTGATCCTCCCAGAGAACGATATGACGACTTATTTTTGTCAAACTGTCGATAGCTTTTAGTCGAACTTCCTCAATTTCATCGTTAAACATATCTACAAGAAAGTCCAATGCTAAGTTGGCAAAGTCTGGATTGTTTACAGCCAGAATACACAAGGAGTCTACTGCAGCACTTCGAACCTCTAAAAATGAAAAAAAAAACGTAAGTTAATTTGATAATATTAACTTCAAAAGGTAGTTTGTAGTGTTCATACCCATGAATTCATCTTCAAGTCCATGAACAAACGCTCCAGCAGCTCCACTGCTGATCAGCATTACTGAATCGGCATCTATGACCTCTTGAGGCTTATCATCTGCCCACACCTTACCACTGCTCCATTCTCCTGCCTTAACTTTCTCCCATTGTCTCTCATGGGCTGATTTCTTACGCTGTAATTTGAATATGACTCTATTACAATATAAACCTCAACTCTTTAGTTGAATTGGGCAAATTATTAAAGTTTTTTCCTCACTCTCATGTCAGACATCAGCTTTTTATCCAAAGTTTGATCTAAAAATGCTTGTCCAACTTGAGGCATTTTCCCTAGCAGAGTTGCAGCTAATACTCGAACCTAAGTAGCAAAAAAATTGAATTCAGTGTAATCGAAATTGTAAAATCGCCAGAAAAACTGCATTATTTGTTTATACTTGAACTATTGGGTCATTAATAGCATGGCAAATTTTTGCAAACGCATCATCAATTAATCGGACGTTTTCTCCAGGGCACGTAGGGGTTGATACTGGACTAAAAAGTGCGAAGTCATTCAGACATTAGTGAATTTAAAGCAGTAAAAAAAGTTTTTAAATAGTAAATAATATACTGAACTTACTGTTCCCAGTACTTCTGACTGATAGCCCACAACAACTGAATTGCAGCAAGTCGAACACTTTCGTAATCATCATCCAAGTATTTTGTGACATCATTGTAAATCTCGACATCAAGAGATGCTCCTTTTTCATGAAGGTGCAACTAGAATATTTACAAAATACAAGTTTTGATTTTCTCTCAAAAACAAGCCCTTCACAATATTCTGCCTCAGATAAATGTTTAAATGGTATAAACCGATGAGTAATACGAATCGTACACCCACTACACTAATTATTAATTACAATAACACAGTCTAACCAATGTCTTAAACGCAGAACTTCTAATCCTTGGTTCATGACTATGCGAATATGAATGAACGAATTTAAGTGTATCTTTCAGCAATACTGGATCTTCTAGCGTCGACAGGGCTGCGATAAGTTCCAAACACTTGCACTTCACCTTTGCATCAGTAAATTTGATAAACTGCAACGATAAGCATAAGCAGTGAAATCTGGAACTGCAATTTAATCACGGAGCTTCGTTTTCTACTTCAAAATACCTTTTTAGCTAGTTTGAGCAATCTGCTATTGATAGCTGGATCATTTATCGCAGTTGCTAATCGAATGGCGACATTAAGCCCACTGACGATAACCAGAGAGGAAGTTTCATCTATGATCATTCTCATTATTTCATCCATCGTTCCCTGCAATTAACACATTACAATTTACACTTAATGGTAATAACAATGTCGGCAAGCATAAGATTCTGTGAAGCTTACCAACGGATCAGTTTGCGTAATTTTGAGAAGTTGCATCGTAGTCAATATTTTCGCCCTCAACGCTGAATTTTTCTCCTTCAAATACAACGCCTTTAGTTTCGTAAGCAGTAAAGTTTCGGTCGACACCTGTAAAAAATAAATAAATTCCTATCAAATCAATTCCATTTCCTCATTAACTCTTTCACACACGACATGATAAGTCTCTTACATTATTCGAAGGAAAAAATAGTACGATTTTGGAAAGAGTCCTGAAGTTCTCATGTGCAGGTCGCGAAGGGTCCAAAGAATTGATGTCATCTTCCAAGCTAACCGGTATAACTTCTGCTCCCGCATCTTGTCTTTTGATGATCCTCAGTTTCTTCGGAGGGGGTGTGGCCACTTCAGGGCCTTCCAACGTCGTCGTCTGCGAATACTCCGCTAACGCTCGTTTCTTTAACGCTTTCGCCATCGCTTTCAAACTTCAAAAACAACAAATACCGAGAGCAGCAAGAGCAACACCGACAAGGTTTATTGTTGAAGTTTGATTCCCTCGGATCATTTCTTTCGTTCAAGTTGCCCCAAAGATTTATCAGATCAATTCGTAAGCAAGCTCAATTTCAAGAAATGCTTTTACTCGTCAGATTACAATTCATTACAATGATGCATTACAATTTACAACACATTTTAACTTAAATCACGGCAATTGAAGAGTCAACACTAAACAATAACTAGCATACATAAATAAATGAGCATCTTTTCGTCGCAATCCTGACAAGTTGTTTTTATATGAATGAATCCTGGGAACGCCTAGCATTACTTATATAACAAGAACAAGAAGAAGCAGTATCATTAAAATACTTTTAAATGCATGTTTTCTTTGAATCACAATGACAAAAATATCTTAAAGGTCTGTATGCACACAGCTATCGTCTTCAGCCGCACTAGCAGATGAATCTCTTTCAACTACTACAGTTTCTTCAACTGAAGAAATGTCATCGGTTACTGCTGCTTGAAGTGACTTGGAACTTGAAGACTCTGTTTCGTTTGCTTCTTTGGAGTGATCAGTTGAAACTGTAGGCGATGAAGTTTCTGGTTGGATTTCTACAGTAGTTGAGTCTTTCTTGGAAGATTCTTCAGAAACATTAGAATCAGGCTCACCCTTGGAATCAGAAGGCGATGTCAAATCTTGTGCAACTGGTGAGGTAGGTTGAGATAGTTTACGTTCCGATTGAATTTTAGAATCTTGTGACGATTCAGGATTAATTTTCTCTTTGGTTTCTGACTTGATATTTTCGTCTTGACTCTGAGAAATGGTTTCTGTAATTAAACTTTCTTTTTCTTCCTTTCTCCCATCATTTTGTGCAATGTCACTCTCGCGTTCGGTAACGATCTGTATCTGTTTTTCACCTGCGATTCCTTTTGATAAAACTTCTTCAATTTCGTCCTTTTCACTGTGAAGTGGACTAACGGAAACTTTGACTATAGTGCTAGCAGTACTTGCACACGAAGACGTTTCTTCCGTATCATGGCTTACAGAAGTTGGGGCTAGTGACACGGATACGTCAAAGTCACTTTCTTGATCTTGAATCACTTCTGAATGAACATCTTCTTCTGCTTCATTTTGACTAACGATAGAGACTAGATTGTTTTCTGCAGGAGAATTATGAATAATTTTAGTAAAAGATTCGACAGCCTTCACACTGGAACTACATTCAGCTACAACGTGTTCGATAGGAACATCGATCTCAGTTACTTTTTGCTTCTCTTCATCAGTTTGCGACTGTAACTGACAGTTTTCTGCTTCAGCCATAGAATTCCTTTCTTCCTTTTCTAAGTCTT
>Ga0194135_10002204_pt1 | contig 11807 bp, 11 predicted proteins | sample LitLau_LLRF_2013_FD_134024 | JGI IMG/M metagenome (GOLD analysis project Ga0194135, IMG submission 134024) | Freshwater sediment microbial communities in response to fracking from North America - Little Laurel Run_MetaG_LLRF_2013 (version 2) | ecosystem: Environmental > Aquatic > Freshwater >... | reverse complement strand
CTGCGCGCCGCATCGTCGCGCATCCAGGCCAGTGCGGCCGGCTGCGCGTAACGAGCCCACATCGTGGTGTCCAGCCCGTCGGCTTTCATCGCGTCCAGAAACTGGTCAACGCGGAGCACTGCGACCTTGGCGCGCAGGGTCTTTCCTTCGATTTCGCGCTCGAAATACAGGATGTTCGGTGGCAGTACATGGTTCGCTGCCGCGGGGATGGCGCGCTGATGCCAGTCGCGCAGCGAGTCCACGAGCACGTAGAAATCGAGGATGCCATCCAGCGCACCACTGCGAAGATTCGAGCCATAGAACAGCACGCAGCTCGCCGCACCGTGTCCCTGAGCGGCAATCCATCCGGCCATGCTGCCGATTGCTGCAGGCAAGGGCAATGCAAGCTCGGACTCGATGGCCTCGCGCAGTTGCGCGAAGGCGAAGGCCGCAGGACTCATGCCGCGGCGTCCGGCGTATAGAACTCGATCTCCGGACCGCTGCACAGCTCGACCACACCATAGGCACCCGGCGTGAACGCCTCGCCATCGATGACCAGTGGCGATTCCAGGCGCAGCTCGATGTGATCCGCGCCACCGCTGCGATAGGCACCGCTTCGACGCATCCACTCGGTCGGCTTGCCGCGTAGCAGCGCAGGTAGGGCCAGCGCGAAGCGCGGCGGCGCTGCGTCGATATCGAGCCAGCGCAAGGTGCGGTCGCCATGGTCGAAGAATGGCCAGATGGTTCCGTAAAGGTGATGCAGGCTCGTGGCCATGAACAGGAAGCGTGCGCCCTCGGCCTCGGGCTCGTGGTCGATCGCGACATCCATCGGCATCCCGGCCTGCCATTCGTTCTTCGAGCCACCGCGCAAGGCTTTCCAGGCCGCCGCAGCCAGCGCCATGCTCACGCCAGCGCCATGGAAGAAGCCACGATCGCGAACCGTTCCCACGGCAAGCTTCCAGCCACGGTAGAAGCCCGCAGCGCCGACATAGAATCCAAGTACCGGCGCGTGCGAATCGTCGGGCCAGCGCACTTCGATGGGTCTGCGACGAACGCGCTGGCCGCCTCGGCGTGTCGCCAGAGAGGTCATCAGGCTGACCAGCGCCGCGGCACCATGCCCCGGTGTGCCGACATCGGATGCGGTCAGGTTGGCGTTGCCGCCGGCAAGCAGCGTGATGGTCGGGAGGTTCGTGCCGTAGACCGGCAGCAGCGCGCTCATGACTTCGCGCAAGGTCCCGTCGCCGCCATCGATCACCAGATGCCTGACGTCGCGTGCGCTCATCGCCGCAACCACTTCCTGCAGATCATCCGCCGAACGCGGTGTGATCTCGATGAGTTCGATACCGTCTACCTGCGGCACATTTTCCGTGCCGCGCGCCCGGTTACGCTGACTGTTCGGATTGCGGATCATGCCCAGACGGACGACATCGTCATCGGACGCGCTCGATTCGGCATCAGCGAGGCCCTGCAAAGCGGCAGCCGAGATGGAAAAGGCGGAAGCGTCGGGCGTCATCGATCCAGGCTTGGTGGGAGGGCCGGTGGCCAGTGCGCGAGCAGGCGGCGGAAGGCCGAAAGGGCCGCTTATTATGCATCCCGACGCCGCGCGACTGCCGCGCGGTGCGCTCACGCCCTCACTGCTGCCGATGTCCGCCTTCCGCCTCGCGCACCTTTCCGATCCGCACCTGCCATTTGAAGCGCCCCTGTCCGGGCTGCGGGAGCTGTGGTCGAAGCGCAGTCTGAGCCGACTTTCGTGGGAACGCGGGCGCCGCGAGCTGCAGCGGCCAGAAGTGCTGGCGGCCGTCATCGCGGATATTCGCAGCCACGCGGCCGATCATCTGATCGTGACGGGTGACATTACCAATTTCTCCTATCCGGATGAATTCAAGCATGCCGCAACCTGGCTGAGCGGTCTGGGCGGCACGGACGCCGTCTCGGTCATTCCGGGGAATCACGATGCACTGGTTCCGGTGCCATGGCCCGAGGGACTGGGCCAATGGCAGGACTGGATGCGCAGTGACGTGGATCGTGTTGGTACGTCAGCCCCGTTCCCGTGGCTACGCATTCGTAATAACGTGGCCTTGATCGGCCTGTCGAGCGCGGTGCCGACGCGGCCCGGCATGGCCAGCGGCGAACTCGGTCCGACGCAGCTTGAACAGCTCGAAGCGCTGCTGCGTGAACTCGCTGAGCGGGGGCTATGCCGTGTGATTGCGCTGCATCATCCGCCGGCGGACGGCGTGGTCAAGGCACGCAAGGCGTTGCGGGACCGTCTGGCATTCCAGAGCGTGACTGCGCGCGCTGGCGCGGAGATGATTCTGCACGGGCATTCGCGCGATGCGCGCTTTGATCCGATCGCAGGGCCAGGCGGATTGGTGGCCAGCTTGGGTCTGCCGTCGGCTTCGGCAATCCCGAATCCGAAGGACGAGGGCTCCCGCTGGAACCTCCTTGAATTCAGTCGCGAAGCATCCGGCTGGCAATGCGTGGTGACCGCGCGTGTCCTGAATGCAGGGCAGGACGGCTTCGAGACCGCTGCGAGTTATCGCCTGCTGCTCAATACTTGAGCGTGACCGGTATGAGGTTGTCGCCGGCTGTGACCGGGACGCGCACGTCTTCGAAGTCGGGCAGGCCGATCAGCGTCTTCGGATTGTTCGAGAAGCCGTAACCCTCGGCGGGCAATCCGATCAGGCTGCGATTGAACTTCAGATTGTCGTCTTCGTCATGATGCACGCTGATCGCGTATTAGCCTGCGGCGGGCAGGTGAATGCAGGCCGCGGTGACCGGCTGCCGGGCTGGAACACGCTGGCGAAGCAGCTTGCCGCCGCCTGACAGAAAGCGGCTGGCGTCATCGGGATAGACCGTGATCGTGACCAGGCCCTTGTCCGAATGCAGGCCCGAGACGAGGAACTGCAGTCGGACCTCGTCCAGACCCTTTCCGCAGGCCGGATTGTTATCACTCCGCGTGATCGCCGAAGGCAGCAAAAAAAAGCGCTGGAATCAAGACTTGGGCAAGGATTTTCGGGCACCACGCAGGTTCGCACCGGCCGTCTGTTCGCTGTAATCTTCGCAGCATTTCCCGTCTCCTCGAATGTCTCCGTCCATCGCTTCCAGCACACGCAAAGCAGCAGGTCTGCAGCGGCCATCGATTCTCGACCGCTATTTGCTGAATCAGCTACTGCCGGCGCTGCTGATGTGCCTCGGTACGGTCCTGATCGCGTTGCTGCTTGAACGCCTGCTGCGCCTGTTCAACATCCTCGCGCAGAACAATCAGGCGCTTCCCGCCGTTGCCGTGCTGATCTCGGATCTGATTCCGCATTATCTCGGGCTTGCGCTGCCCGCGGCGTTCTTCGCGGCACTATTCATCGTGATCGCGCGGCTGGGCGATGACAACGAGCTTGATGCCTATCTTGCCGGCGGACAGTCGATCGCCCGGCTGACGCGGCCGTTTCTGGTCGTGTCCGTGGTGCTGTCGGTGTTCAGCTACGTTCTGTTTGGCTATGTACAGCCGTATGCGCGCTATGCCTACCACGCGGTGCTTTACGAGGCGCTGAATGCCGGCTGGGATGCCCGACTGCAAGCCAACACCTTCGCCAATGCCGGCAGCGGCTACACCCTGACCGCCGATGAAGTCGACGTCACGGGACGCGGCCTGCGTCATGCGTTCATCCGCCGTGTCATCGATGACGAGGAAGAAATCACAGTCGGCGACACCGGTTCGTTGACGCCGCAGGGCGATCAACTGATTCTGCACTTGCAGAATGGCCAGCACATTCGCGACCGCGCCAGGGATGCCATTGTCGTCGTCGACTTCAAGACCATGAGCAGCAGCACGGCATTTACGCCGGATGCCCCTGAGTTTCGTGCCCGCGGACTCAACGAACGGGAGCTGACCTTCAACGAGCTGCTGCGGGGCGGTTTGCCGGAGACACAGCCGGCTATCCCTCTGGCTCGGCTCGCGGGCGAGTTTCATGCCCGTCTTGCGCGCACCCTGTCATTGCCGCTGCTCCCGCTGCTTGCCGTGCCGCTCGGAATGTCCGCGAAGCGCGGCAAGCGCACCGCGAGTCTGATCGTCGCGACGGCCACGCTGCTGCTGTTCCATCACAGCCTGCAGCTCGGTGAAAGTCTCGCGGAGTCTGGCAAGGCTTCGCCCTGGGTCAGTGTCTGGGGCGCCTGGCTTGCCTTCGCGATCTTCTGCGGCTGGCTGTTCAGCCAGAGTCTTGCGCGGCCGGGCGACAACCCGGTCACGCGTTTCGTGATGCATCTCGAAGACCTGGCTGGTCGCGTCGCCGGCAGCTTCCGTCGCCCGCGTAAGGCGAGTGCCGTCCCGTGATGACGGGCCCGCTCGCGCACTATTTGCGCGGCCTGCTCGCGATCCGCATGCTGGCGGTACTGGTCGCGCTGGGCGGCCTGCTTCAGGTGCTCGATCTGCTCGATACCTCGACCGACATCCTGAGCCGCGGCAAGGGCATGATCAGCATCACGCAGTACACGCTGCTGCGCTCGCCGACTGTGTTGCTCTCGGCCTTGCCGATCGCCGCCTTGCTCGCGGCGCTGTTTGCGTTTTCCGCACTGGCGAAGCAGAACGAGATCGTGGCCATGCGCGCAGCCGGTGTGCCGTTTCGCCGCGTGGTCCTGATCATGCTGCCAACTGTGATCGCCATCGGTCTGCTGCAGCTCACACTCGCCGAAGTCATCGTGCCGCGATCGCAGAAAGCGCTCACGGCCTGGTGGGCGTCCCTGCCGCCCGCGCCGGCCACCGACACTGACAATCCCGAGCCCGATTTGCTCTGGTTTCGAACCGATGGTGCCGTGGTGGGTGTCACCACGGTCGCGCCGGATGGTGCACGCCTGGACGGCCTGCGGATCTATCGGCGTGACGAAACGGGCCGCATGACATCGCGCGTGGTTGCAGCGCGTGCGCGCTACAAGAACGAACAGTGGCTGCTCGATGCAGCCATCGAGACCGATTTCTCGAATGGCCAGACCACGTCCGCTGACGGCATGGTGCCCTGGGCAACGCCGCTGAAGCCGGCGGATCTCGCGCGGCTTTCGGCGGATGAGCCCTATGTCTCCGCGGGGCTTGCAATGGCGGTGCTGAACGGGACGCAATCCGGCATCAAGACGCCGGCCTTCTATCGCACGCGTATCCAGCGCACATTTGCGGATCCGTTCTCCGCGTTGATCATGTTGCTGCTGGCCACACCGGTTGCCGTTGCCCTGACGCGCGGCGCGCAACGCGGCTCGCCGGTGCTCGTGACCTTGGTCAGCGGCCTGCTGTTCCTGCTCTTGAATGGCCTGGCAACGGCGCTGGGGCAGGCCAGCCTCATCAGCCCGTTCCTCGCGGCCTGGATGGCACCAACAGGCTTTGCGCTGCTCGGTTTCGTGTTTCTATTCCGGCTTGATCGCCTGTGACCCTGTGACTTACCGCGGAGACTTTTCACGATGAATTCGAATTCCGGAGCTGCCGGCAGCCTGCAGATCGTGCCGGTCGATTCCCTGGCGATGATGAAGCGCTTCATACGCCTGCCCACGCGCCTCCACGCGAATGATCCGAACTGGGTCACGCCGCTGGACATGGAGCGCGAGGAAACCTTTTCGCGCGAAAAGAACCCGCTGTTCCGCACCACTGAAGTCCAGTTCTGGCTGGCTCAGCGCGATGGGCGGGATGTCGGTCGCATCAGTGCCCAGGTCGAGACCGGCACCATCTCGGCCACGGACAAGACCGGTCACTTCGGACTCATCGCGGCAGAGGATGACCCCACGATCTTTGCCGCGCTGTTCACGACGGCCGAAAGCTGGCTCAAGGCGCGCGGCATGAAGCAGGTGCTGGGGCCGTTCAACCTGAATATCAACGAGGAAACAGGCGTGCTCGTCGATGGCTTCGATACGCCGCCGATGCTGCTCATGGGCCATGACCTGCCGTATGTGGCGCAACACATCGAGGCCCGCGGCTACACCAAGGCCAAGGACGTCTACGCCTACATCTACGACATCGATCGTCCGTTTCCTCAGGCCGTCGAGAACCTGCTGCGGCGCGAGCTTCCGAAGGGCTATCGCCTGCGCAAGCTGGATTTCAAGCAGTACCGCAGGGACATCGGTGACATCACGGACATCTTCAACAACGCCTGGTGCGACAACTGGCGCTTTGCGCCGCTGACCGAAGTCGATACCGAGCATCTCGCCAAGGCCATGAAGCCAATCCTGAACCCCGATCTGGTCTGGTTCGTCGATGTGGACGGCGAGCCTGCCGGCTTTGGCGTGGCGCTGCCCAATATCAACGAAGCGCTGGAGGGTCTCGACGGCAAGCTGCTGCCGTTCGGCTGGGCCCGGCTGCTGTGGCGGCTTAAGGTCAAGGGCGTGAAGACCGCACGCGTGCCGCTCATGGGCGTGAAGCGCAAGTTCGCCGGTGGACTCGGCGGCTCGCTGCTGCCGTTCCTGATCATCGATGCCATGCGCAAGGAAGCCCGGAAGATCGGCTATCAGAAGGTCGAGCTGTCCTGGATCCTCGAGGACAATATCGGCATGAACCGCATCAACCAGGGCATCGGCGCCCACGCGTACAAGACCTATCGCGTCTACGGCAAGGCACTGGCATGAACGAAGGTCTTACTGCACTCGTGCTCGCCGGCTCGCGCGGGCCGGATGATCCGATGACGCGCGCGTCCGGTGTGCGTCACAAGGCCCTCATCCTCGTCGGTGGCGAACCGATGCTGAGACGCGTGATCCGTGCACTCGGTGCTTCGCCCGAGGTCGGCCGCATCGTCGTCTGCATCGAATCGCCGGAAATCGTCGAGCGCATGCCGGGTCTTGCCGAAGCCGCAGCTGGCAAGCCGGTCAGCACGTTTCCTGCGGCCGGAAGCCCGAGCCGAAGCGTGGCCGCCGCGCTCAAGGAACTCGGAACGCCCCTGCTCGTGACCACAGGCGATCACGCGCTGCTGAAGCCGCAGTGGATCACCCATTTCCTGAAGTACAAGCCGGCCTCGGCCGATGCAGCCGTGGCGCTCGCGCGCTCGGAAGTCGTGCTCGGCGAAACGCCCGGAACCGAGCGCACCTATCTGCGCTTCAGCGAAGCGGCGTATTCAGGCTGCAACCTGTTTCATTTCGCCACGCCCGAGTCCATCGGGCTGGCGGAGCTTTGGCAGAAGATCGAGGTCCTGCGCAAGCAGCCGTTTAAGATGCTGCAGCTGCTTGGCCCTACGTATGCGCTGCGCTATCGACTGGGTACGCTGAGCCTGCAAGCGGCGCTGAAGCGGCTGGGTGCGCTGGCAGGTGGCGTGGAGGCTGCAGTGGTCGAACTGCCGTTCGGTCGGGCTGCGATCGATGTCGACAAGCCGGCGGACCTGGAACTCGTCGAGCGCCTGCTCTGCGAGGACCGTGGACGCTGCCACGATTCGTTGGCAGTCGCTAGGCAGCCTTGACGGTCGTCGGCGTCGACGGCTTGCGTCGCGTGCCCATGATGACATCCCACAACGGCGAGCTGACGCCGTAACCCACGTGTGGCGTCACGAAATGATGCTGCATGTGGTTGGTCTTGAGGCGCTTGAACAGAGGCTGCTGGAAAGCGCTGTGGTGCAGCGTGTAGTGCAGCGTGTCGTAGACCACGTAACCGAGAATGAAGCCGCCGAACACGGCCTTCAGCGAAGCACCCGCGAAGGCAAGACCGAACAGGCAGTAGAAGCCGTAAGCCAAGGGCACGCTCACGGACGGCGGCATGACCAGGCGCATCGCGTCGTTCGGATGATCGTGGTGTACGCCATGCCAGATGAAGTGCAGGCGTTCGCCGACTTTGCCCGGCGGTGTCCAGTGAAAGACGAAGCGATGCAGGAAGTACTCAGTTGCGGTCCAGATCACCAGGCCGCCGGCGAAGCAGGCTAGCCAGTTCAGCGTGCTGATGCCGGACGCGAACGCGCTCCAGGTCATCCAGCCGAAGACCGGCAGGAAGATCGCCATCGGCACCCAGAATGGGATCTTCGACAGCGCTTCCAGCAGATCGCTTTCGAACATCCGGATGGATGCCGTGGAACGCGAAGCCGGTCGAGTTGGGTTCATGGTCTTTGGGCCTGTGCGCTGCGGAAATACACGGTGCCGCAGTTGCGATAGCGCGATTTTAGGTCAGTGCCGCCCGTTGTGCTTGCACGCACTTAGAACAGCAGATTCAGCCAGGCCGCGAGACGCAGTCCGGCCAGCGTGAGTTGCTGATCGACCACAGGCTCCCAGCTTGTGAAATAGGCTTCGCCAGGGTGATGGTCGGCCGGGTAGAAACCTGGCGACTGCACAATGGCACAGGATGCCAGTGCCCAGTCGGCTGCATCGAGCGACAGCACATCGGTTTTTGCCGAGAGTCGCTCAAGGTTCTTCGCTTCGATGGTCCAGTCCGGCTCGACGCGCGTCAGCAGGCCGGAATCCCACAGGCGGTGCAGGTTGTCGTCCTTTCCAGCCCACTCGATCTTGTAGCTGTTGCCGCCGCGATCCTCGGCCAGCCCGGCATGCAGCGGCTGGTGAACATCACCGATGAAATGCACGAGATTCTTCAGCGCCACCACCCGTTGCTCGCGCCTGGCCCCGGCAAATTTCAGGGTGGCGATGGACTGCTCGATGCCGCCGATTACACAAGTTCCACCCGGACAGTCTCGCTGCGGCTGGTAGTGGCAGTCACCCTTCGGCAGGTTGATGTAGTGAAGCGGCCCAGTCTCAGGATGCTGCGGCCGGATCTCGTCCGCCCAGTTCGCGACGCCGGGCAGGCTGGGATCCTGTTCCCCTGCCAGCAGGGCATCGATCGCCGCCCGCGCTTTCGGCGTGAGATGGTCAGCCGCAATCTGACCGACGATGCGATGCCCTTCCGGTCCCCAGGCCTGCGCCAGCGGCGCTGCCAGCATCAGCAGGACGGCCGCCAGCGCGGACTTCACGCCAGGCTCGCCTTGGTGATCGCAACCGGGGTGATCGGCACGTCCTGCCCGAAGGGCCGGGCACGGCCGGTCGGCGTAGCAGCGATCTTGTCGACCACATCCATACCCTTGGTCACTTTTCCGAACACGGCATAGCCCCACTGGCCGGGCCGGCCGTCGAGGAAGGCATTGTCGGCATGGTTGATGAAGAACTGCGCCGTTGCCGAATGAGGATCGTTAGTCCGTGCCATGGCGACGGTGCCACGCGCATTCTTGAGGCCGTTGTGGCATTCGTTCTCGATCGGCGGACGGCCCTTGCGCTCCTTGTAGTCCGGAAGATCGTGGCCACCCCCCTGGATCATGAAGTCCGGAATCACGCGATGAAACGACAGACCATCGTAATGGCCGGCCTTCACGTATTCGACGAAATTGGCGACCGACTTCGGCGCCTTTTCGGCATCGAGCTCCAGGGTGATTTCGCCCATGCTGGTCTGAAGCAGTACGGTAACGGGAACGGCATCGCTCATCGGATTTCTCACGGTCGGATTGGAAGGCAAGCGATTCTACGCGGGTGGCGGGACCCCGGCAGCGTGGCAAGCATGCAACTTGCTACCCAGGCTTGTGGACTCGTGCCTGATTCGGTTGCATCGATATGCTGACGAACATCAGGCCGTGGAAGCGCATTGTGAAGAAGTCCTTTCGTGGTTCTGTGCCTTGTTGCTGCACACTGCGGATATTGAACGCGTCGACGACCCAGCGCTCTTGCAGACGGATAATCGGAACATGACTGGATGAGTGCCTTTGCCCGGGGCGGCAAGCAGAGCGTGATACGCGCCGTCCGATTTCCGGAATTGCTCGGTGCCCGGGGACTGCTCGCGATCGGCGTGGTGTTCTGTCACGCCGATATCCGGCCGCTGTTCTGGCTGATCTCGCTGATGGACTGCTTCTTCGTTCTGTCCGCATTCCTGATCACGCTGAGCCTGCTGGAATCTCCTGCCGTCACGATACGCGGCAAGCTTCGGCGCTTTTACGTGCGGCGCGTTGCGCGAATCTTCCCCGGCTATTACGCGCTGCTGCTCGGCATCGCCGTGCTGCTGCTGCTGATTGCTGTGCTCGGCTCGCGATACAAGCTGCATGTGTACTCGTTGACGGAGCTGCTCCCTTACGTAATCTATGCGCAGTACGTGGACCTGATCGGTACCACCAACGAATACGCGATCTGGGATCACGGCATACGGTTCCTCGATCACACGTGGTCGCTGGCAATCGAGGAACAGTTCTATCTGCTCTGGGGTTTCCTGTTCTTCGCCGCCTACCGCCCATGGATGAAGGCGGTCGTCGCGGTGCTGTTCGTGATCGTGGGCGTGACCTCAAGAGCGTCGGGGCTCATCGTCTCGCCGCTGATTCCATATCGGCTGGATGGCTTCGGCTACGGCATTCTTCTCGCGCTGCTCTACTTTCACGTCGCGTCGAAGGCGGCCCCGGAAAAATTGCGCGACTGGTCGCGTATGGGCGCCCTGGTGATGGTGCTCGCGTTTCTGATCTTCCTGCAGGGCAGCGGCATTTTCGCGGTCTACTACCACTGGATCGTGGATGGCCAGGCGATCGACTACTTCCAGTGGACGCCAATGAGCATCATGAGCTGCCTCGCGAGTGCCGGACTGGTGGCGACCCTCGTCCTCGGCGGCGGGTCTCGCTGGTCCAGCTGGTTGCGGATGCGGATTCCGATGTACCTCGGGCAGATCAGCTACGCCCTGTACCTCGTGCATTACCCGATTCTCGACATCCTGCTGTACATCAACACCCGCCTGCTGCCAATCGGGCGCGTGGGCAACACGATCGTAGGCATTGGCACAGCCCTGCTGCTGGCGCATCTGCTGACCCGCGTGCTCGATCGCGCGCAGCGGCGGCTGATCGAATGGGGTGATCCGTCGCCAAAGCAGGCGTTGCCCAGCGACCCGAAGCCGCAGGCTGCGTAGTTGGCCCTGCGCAAGCCTGCGGCAGTTTCGCTACCCTCGGGGCAGTCTTACGAGTGCCCGTCCATGCCTTCATTGACGCCGTACAAGCTGGTCAAGCCGCGCGCCCCGCGGCGCGGCGACGACCATCTTGAACTGATCTCCGAGCTGATCGAGGAGTTCGCGCGCAGCGAAGACCTCGCCGTCTCGCTGACCTCGGCCTTGAAGCGCATCGCCGAGGTCATGGATGCCGATGCGGCGGGCCTGTTCAAGCTCGAAGGTGACTACGCCAGCCCGGATGCCCGCATCGTCTGCATGGCCTGTACCGGGCCGATCGACGTCAAGGGTCTCGCATTGCCGGCACACGGAGGGATTCCAGGACGCGTGCTGTCACGCAACCGGGCCGAAGTCGTTGTCGACGCGCAAAGCGACCCCGACTTCGTCGCGCCGCAGACCATCGGCATCGACTACGAAATCCGCTCGCTGATCTGCGCGCCGCTGAGTCATCGCGACGAGCGTTACGGCGTGGTCGAACTGATCAACCCGCGCACGCCCGGCATGCTGTTCACGGCGCGGGATGCAGAAGCGCTGGGCACCTTGGCCGCAGCCGCCGCATTTGCGATCCGCAACGCGCGACTCACGCAGGAGCTGATGGAGCAGAACCGCCTGCGCCAGGAGCTTGAGCTGGCTGCGCAGGTGCAGCGGGCCCTGCTGCCTACGGCGCAGAACGACTGCACGCCGATCCAGGGCCTGAACATTCCGGCGCGCGGCGTCTCGGGTGACTTCTACGACATCCTGCCGCTGCCCGATGGCCGTATCGCGTTCGCGCTGGCCGATGTCTCCGGCAAGGGCATGAACGCGGCGCTGATCATGGTCAAGGCGGCCACGCTGTTCCGGAGCTTCGCCAAGCGCATCCATGCGCCCGGCCTGCTGCTTTCCCGCATCGAAAGCGAGCTGTGCGAAACCCTGGCTTTCGGCATGTTCGTGACCATGG
>Ga0194135_10002203_pt1 | contig 11807 bp, 11 predicted proteins | sample LitLau_LLRF_2013_FD_134024 | JGI IMG/M metagenome (GOLD analysis project Ga0194135, IMG submission 134024) | Freshwater sediment microbial communities in response to fracking from North America - Little Laurel Run_MetaG_LLRF_2013 (version 2) | ecosystem: Environmental > Aquatic > Freshwater >... | reverse complement strand
ATGTATCACTTTTGTGAGCTTTGACCTTTAAAATGAAGGTGAGGTGCATGTTTTAGACTTTTGGTGTAAAAACAAAAAACATGCAACTTAATAAGTTCTAAAACATATCAAAAAATCCGAAAAGCCTTATTTTTCGTTTTTGAGTTATTCTTAATAAACCGAAAAAAAGATCCGTTTTGACCCACACTGGTCACCCTGACGGCTTAGCATACATACCAACTTTTAGTTTTGGCGACTGCAGTTTAAGTGGTACAATCGCTTTCACTAAGTAGGTGTAAAATTTCAGTTCGATTCAATGCTTAGTGGTCAAGATATTAATAGATAAGTAAAAGTAGCCAGACAAGACGGAAGGACAACGGACGCCTTACGTGTGTCTATAACCCCAATACCTGGGCTAAAACTCACGTCAGGTGTGGTCGGAGAGACTTTTATGATAAACATATAAATAATATCTCAAAGGATTTCATAACATCGCCGGAAGTGAGTTCACTACACTAGAGACGTGTGGAAAGAAGTTGCGACTACGAGAGGAGGATGATCACTTAATTTGTAAACAAAATTAAGTTTGTTGATTTATCATGTGTCGCCTTTGACTTGCCAAATTACTTGTTATAACAATCCGTGCGCGTTCTGCTTATTTATTCTTTTTCTTGACGACGCGCGCTGTATACATATATATATATGCAGTGTCGCTTTTCCTTTAGCCTATTTGTTGAATGGGATTTTCATCACGGAAAAAACTTGCCAAATTAGATTTCACCTGAGCTTCTTCACTCTAGGGACATTTTCGTCCTCGTCGTCTCGAAGTTTTATGCTTTTATGTATCTCTCGCTCTCTTATCGTGTGCCACTCTATATATAAGTTCAATATCTCTTGTCTCTCTCTCGAAGGCTCATCTTTTATAAACAAGATTAAGGATGTGATGATACGCACATAAGTGCCTTTGTGTATTGGCACACACGAGTGTATCTTTATTATTATTATATGGAGATTCAACACGACACAACGCTCAAGCATTTCTCATGTGTACAAGTGAAGAGATTAATAGTATATATCCAAAAGTAGTTCCGAAAGATTCCAAACTTTCTACCAACTTTCTTATTTCCAGGAGTAAATACATTTTAGTATGCAGATGATTTTTGACTTCGCCAATACTACTGTACAATTTAAACAAGAGATACAATCTGACTTTGAGCTTTCTTCTCCTACGGTGGTAGTGATAAATAAAAAAAGTTCAAGCTTAACTCATCTTAATCAGGAAGGAGAGCTGTCTCTTGTTAGTAATAATTCATAATAATTCTTCTTAACCCAGCTGCCAACACGAAATGTGACGAGAGGAATAATGAAGATTTACAGAATTATTAAGTATTAAGATGAGAAAATGCGATGACAAATCAGAGAAGTCTTTTATTAAGCTCTAGCGTGTCTCGTTTCCTCAGGAGTTTAATACCAATATAAGCGAGACTTGCATTAGAACTTACACTCTGTGTGTGTTTGTTTCTTAACACATTAATTGTGATCCCAGTGTTTCCAATGTGAACAGAATACAAATAATATATCTCCACCAAAAGGAGAAAGGAAATAGCCGGGTGTCGGATATGTTCTACTTAAGACTTTCCTGTCATCCTTTGCCTCTCCTCTCTAGGACACTTCAGGTGTGTGTGTATGTTGTACCCCTACCTACGAGAAATTCACTCTGAATAGTCCATCGACTAATAAGTGAGCATTAAGTGGAGAGAGTAGCCTTAGATGCATTATGCTGGCTCTTGGTCTTCTTCTAAAACTCTTGTGTGCTTTCTCTTTCTGCCAAGACGACGAGATGCGATGTTGATGGGAGAAAGCCCAGAGAGTCTATCTCTCTCCCGTATATGTCCCCCATAAAGTATATAAATGCATGTATATATATATATATATATATCTGTCGTACTACCACCAGAAGCAGGAGCAACTCTCTCTCTCTCTCTTCACAGTCCCAATTTTGGTTCAAGTCGAATCGAGGAGGAGGTTAGCCTCTCTCTGAGAGAGTTTTGTGGCTGTGAAAGCAGTCAGTCAGTCAACTTTGGTGAATCAGAGCCAATTCTGACTTCGTGGCCAGCACACATACACACACTCACCGAGAGAGAGTCTTCAGTCTTCACGAAATAAGTCACACACTGTGATTCCTTGACTTTTGTTGTGTGTGTGTGTGTGTGTTGTGTGTGAGAGTGTGTCTGTCTAAATAAATATATATCTATACCTTGTTGTGGTGAAAGTGTACAATAAGAAATCACACAAAACAACCCTCTCTATAACTCTAACTCTGAATGTGTGAAAAAAGGCTAAAGGGTGGGAAAAAATTGAGACTTTTGTTGGGTTTTCTTTTCCTTTTCCCCGTTCCAATAAAACTCTGTGCGAGGTGAATCTTTCATTGTTACGCAATGATGAACACGTATGCCTCCTAGTATTAGAAATAATAAATTACTTTGATTGTAAGTTTGTTGTACCCTGTACCTGCTATTTATTGTTTGGAACTACTTCTGAATGAAATGCTAAAAGGGAAAGGGAGGATATTCTTCGGCGAGTGCGTGTAATCCCTCAGGGCTCCATCGTGTGTTGTTGCTTCCTCGTTTGTGTACAGTTAATACATTTATAAAAAGTTACCACAGTGTTAAAGAAAACCCAGTCAACTTTCTCTGTTGTTTTAGTGAGTGTACGTATAAAAAAGTTCAAGTGTATCATTTATTATCTCCAGAGCTGAGCGTATATATATTTATATCCACACACGACCCATTCTAATCAATAATCATCATCACAAGTTAAGGGGCAAGTGTTGTGGTTGGTGTGGTGGCAGTGGTGGGGCTAAATGATCTGCTCGTAGTTGTCAACAGGGGTGTTGAGTCTGATAAACTTAGAGTAATATGCTCCGTACACAATGAGATTCGACTTTCTCTTGCTTTTTTGCTGGATCTCGGGAAGCGTCTTTTCTCTGCCACAAGTCGTCAGAATCGGTAAGTCACTCTGTATAAAACGACGTTTCACTGCACCATGCACCACTCTATAATTTCTCTAGTCTTAATTTGAAGTCTTCACGAGTGTCTCTCCTTCTCTCTTTTCGTCTATGTGTGTGTGTACGTTAGAGATTGAAAATAAACCAAAGAAAACATGAAAGACATCGTACGCGAAGACAGGTAGGGCACCAGATTTTATGAGAGACATAGACAGATGAAATTTGACTTGAATTAAGTTCACGCAGACATGCCTATGCACATAATATTTAAATGTATAGGAGTGAAAAGGTAACCCTGTTAAAGTGCCTTATCGTTCTAGTACAAATATTACTCATGCTCTTACATTTTACTCCTTCTGCAGATGCTTCTAATGCAGCGGAACTCATGCATGACTGAATTTGAGATGCCATCCTCGAATCTCATTAGACCAACAGTGTGTATGTGTATGTTCATATATATGTATATATGAACAGAATCATCGAGATAATTCCAATTTACGAGTCCGAGACAAACTCCTCTCTCGTCATTTCCGTCTCTCTCGTCTTCATTATCACAGAAGCAGAGCGGCAGGCTTTAGCCATAAGGCATGTACATAAATAGAGGCTGATCGGAGTTGTGAAACCTGAGCAGTTTATCCTACTCTCCGTTACACATGTAAATCACCCCTTAAACAAACATACACAGAGATAGATATCAAGATCATCATCCGTTTACATATATAGTCACCATTGTCCACTTCCAAGTTTACTCTCGTTTTGTGTCTGTTTACACAAAAGACTCGGAGGAAAGGTGTAGAACAAAAGGATTTATACTTGCCAAGTCACACAAGGTTACCATCAATGGATAAAGTTTTGGAGACAAAATACACAATTTATAGATCGGATGACTCTGAATTTATTATTATTATTTGGTTGGACACTAAACAACTACTGTGGAGATAAGGAGAGCATCGTCGCATGTTTTATTTGGAGTTTTGGACTAAAGAGCAGAGCAAAAGAGCTGGGAAGCTTTACAAGTGAATAAACGAAGTTAGAGAGAGTAGGCCATTTTATCTCTTTCTCTTTATTTGAAACACAGGAAAATATGATTATTCAACTCTTACTTTATCTCTCTGCGTGTGTGTTTCAATATAATTTAGCTATGGATATTAAGTGAAATATATATATGTATACATTTTGTATATCAATACGTGGCACATTTATTTGCTTGCGTGAGAGTTTACCTAACTTAAGGGACTAGGAGAATTGTACGTATGTACGTATATATGCATATATAAATGGCTGATTGCACTCTTCCCCTCCATTATCATTATCACTTTCATTAAGGTTCTTTTACGGTACAATTTAATATATTTCATATATTATGAGTCTCTTGTGATCTGTTGAGAGTTATTAGTTGAACACAAAAGTCCCTCAATGAAATTGTCTACACTTGTGTAGTATATCGAACACCCGCTATCATCATTGATATGACACGAGAAAGGTTGGTCAGGTATATATATATATACCTGACCAACCTTTCCAATGACAATGCGTTTTATCTCTCCTCTTATATAGAATTTTATTGTAAATAAATGGGCCCTAACCTTGGAGGACGACAGGACTATTAATAATGGAAGCTATCGACTTTGTCTCTACAAAGAAAAGAATTATACTTGTATGTATTGATTGAGAGAGAGAGAAAGTGCGAGATCACAAGTATTTAGTGTTGTGAGAAACGACGTGTAATTTGTCTCGAGATGCTTCTTCTTCTTGAAACATACACACAACACAGCAACCATATATAAGACCTCTCTGACTATTAAGTTGTTCTGCGGGAACAAATAGACGAGAGTTAAATGGAGCATCAAAATTTCATTGGATATTTAGAGAAGAAGGAAACGAAATTTGGTGGAGAGGAACCAGAGGAAGTGAGAAGTTGCTATTTGATGTACACACACACTACACACACACTTGGTCGTGTGTATTATATAATGTGTGTGTACTTTGAATGTGTCCAGTGGTGGTCGTGTGTCGTCCTCTCTTAAGCTTGGAGTCTTAAAGCTGAGAGAGTGACTATAAAAAGGCTATTTTAGTTCCTGTGTAAATGTCTCAAGTAGGAAATGTAGTGGAGAGTGTCTGGAGGAGAGAAAGTTGGCGACGGAAAGAAGAAGTAAAAATAAATAAACCACAGATAAGATGAAAAAGTACGTAGGCTCACAGGTTGCTTCCTACTTTGTTCGTTATTATTATTTTTCTCTACTTGATAACATCATTTCATCAGGTTAACTTCATCTACATTTCAACTCAAAGGAAAATGATTTGCCAGCAGTTTTAGTTTAAACATCTTTAAGGGAAACTTTTGATTCCTTCTTGTATATATACTTTCTCAATATAAAATAGCATTTTAAAGGAATTTGAAGGGAAAGCTCGGGGCAAAAAAGAGACGACGATAGGAAGAAATACATAGAGACTTCTTTTAATGATATTCAGTTCATCATATGATGTACGTTTGAGGTTTTGTGAGTTGATCATCAAAAAATAAAGTTTGTTTAGAGCATGCAAAGTCAGCGAATGTTTTGTAGGATAAAGTACAAGAGTACAAGTTGACCCGAATGAAACACGAAAGCAAAAGTCAACAACAAGAAAATGATGAAGACTTCGTCTTTGAGGAGGAGGAGAAATAAATGCAGTTGAATTTAAAGAGTCGAGTTTTTTTCAAGAGCGTTTTCGTATTTTTTGTATAAGGAAGAAGAAGACAAGTTGCAATATAAAATTAAAGATCCTTCTGAAACATTTTCTGCCTGGCATTTTCATTTTGTGTACACACACGATGAAATACTTTGTGGCTTTCTCGTGCATTTATTTTATTGGAGACAACTTTTTTCTATTCCTTTCATCATCACAGAGACAGACACAATGAATTTATAAGCTTGCTTATTGCTATGCTTAGTCAGTGGAAATGAATTCATGCAAAGGACAAAACGATGACAATTCTCATTGATGATGGATTTCTAGGGAATTCGGCGAATTCGCGTCATGAAAAATAATAAAAGAATAAAAATGTTTCTGTCTTTATGCATGGAAGGATTCTGATTATTTTTTATCATTGTTGATTGAATTACTTCAAAAATTATTACTTAGGAGGATTTGCAAAGGATTTGTGTATGAAATGTATTACAAAAAGAGTTGGAGGAATGATTTATCGCGTGTTTTATGATTTTTATCGAAACAAGAGGTCAAATCGTTCAATCAGAATAAAAGCTCGTGTATAAGAATTGTTAGAGGGAAGAGGAGATCGAGAGAGAAACTTGTAGAATCACTTTATTTGAATGGAAGAGAGAGAAAGCATAGGTTTCTTGTGACAAAACAGTTTCTGGGTGAAAAGACGTCTTGTGCCTGTGTCTGTTCTCTCTTCACGAGGAGGCCTAGAGATTTATTTTTATGGATGTTAGAGAAGACTTGAGCTTGAGCTACTATGAGGAAGGCAGAAGGTATTATAGGGATGAGGCCCTATATAGAATGATGCGAGATTTTCAGACTCAGACTGAGGATGAGTTAGTTGTCAAAACTCGTCAGAAGATAGCAAAAATGCAAAAGAGAGAAAGCGACTACGACGACGACGAGATGATTCACCTTATGGAAAAATGAGTTTATTCTTCTTGGAATGACTTGAACTCTCTCTTTCTCACTTTCCACGGAAAAAGAGTGTGAAAGCTCGTCTCGTGTGTGGGAATACAACTCACGGATGGACGGATAGGGACAAGAAGAACTAAAGGTAGTAGTGATGGTGGTGGTAGAAAGTTCCACCTTCTTCTCCTTTGATGGAGTTCGAGGTTATATTTGCAACTATTTTTTGGACATGACTCTTTATTCTGATATTTTATGCATTCATTTCTGTCTACTTGAGAGAAAGTAGTAAAAGGACGACGGTGTGTGGCAGTAGAAATAAAAAGATGAAAGGATTTCTCAAAGAACCCCATGGGGGATATGGCTTTGAAGTCAAAAAAGGAAGTGATGACGTGAAAAAGTATAAAACGATGTCCCAAAAAGGATACACCAGATACAGTTCAAATCAATAATACTAAATCCGCTCCTGGCTTCTTCCTTTCTATCTCCCTCCCTGTGTGTCCGATTGATTTCCCTCCCTGTAGAATCATCCACGTTTATTTATCCGCCCAAGAACCGGGGGGTGTGTCTCTCCACATAATATATATATATATATATATTTGGTCCTGGTGATTCTAAGACACAAGAAAGAGGTGATCATCTATCCATGGCATGTTCAGTGGGGTAGATATTCGATAAGGATCCATAAGAAGAAGATGGTGTGGACACAAACTAAACACCTTCCCAACTTCCTTCCTCCTTCTTCCTTTTTGGGCAAACTGACAAACCGACTGTGACGGTCAGTCAGTCAAGTCTGAAGAGATCATGGCTTTTCTCCTTTCATCTCATTTCATACCCATTTACTCTCGTACAATGATACTACTCACCTTTTCCCTTTCACGGGCCATTCACAGGAGAATTTCAACGAGATGGGGTTTTATCTTCAGCTAAATAGAGCAAGGTGAATGTATAATATGATAGAGAGCCAGCAAACAAGATTTAAAGAGAGATGGTGTGTGAGGAGAGTGTGTTTAGAATGGAAGACGAAGGAATTGCATGTATTAAGTTGGGTGTCCTGAGGGAAGTCAAGGAGTGTAATGAAGACAGGGTCAGTTGTGCCCAGAAGAAAGCCTTTTCCGGCATCCCAGACAATATAAAGTTTGATACGAATTCTGTGAGCTTGAGGAAACAACTTTCTATCTCTTCGTCGATGGGAACAAAAACTTTTTCCGCCTTCTATACACACACACACTCTGTATATACGTATACATTCGTATAAAACTCTCTAGGCGCTCTTTGGCTGCTCATCCTGCAATTCCTGCAACCAAATGTCTCTCTCTCTCTCTTTCAATTGTTCCACGGTGGATTATCATGAAAGAATAGGGAGGGTAAATTCTCGAGAGACATTCAAAATGCAACCTTTATTCTTTTTATGACACACGACAAAAAATACGAGGAGTGTTTGACGGGAAGGAATAAAGTTGGAGAAAGCAAAGCATCAGCTCTAGCTCTCTAAGCAAGAGAGCTCTTTAAGAGGAAATTGTTCTTAAGGAGATGCAAGAGATGTGTCAGACTTTTCTAATAAAGTTGTTCCATCTTTCAAGAACAGATGACCCGGTTTATTTCTACGGAATGACAATGAATTGCATCCTACTACGAGAGAGAGTCTTTATGAGAGGAGATTACTTGTGTTGTATTATTATTATTATTTTATTGGACATGGTGCACAATGCACAAGGCTAGATGAGGGAGGGGAGTACACTAAATCATATAAGTATATATATATGGATACATATACGTAGAAGTCGGTCTCCAAGATTGAACCTTACGTTTGTGTCATGATGATGATGTTCGCGTGTGTCCACGGTGAAGTAATTTAGATGACGAAGAGGCGTTTGATTTGAGACGTGTTGGATGTGATGATGATGTTGGCATTTCGTTCTATATATAAATCTATATTAGAGAAATGTGGTTGGTGAGAGTTGTGGGGAAAGTAGATATGTAATAATAAGGGAGCTTCGGAGAATTTCTACTTTACAGGCAAACTCTATATAAATCTATAGACTGTATACAGACTATATATTATATATTATACAGACTATGTATACAGATATATACAGAGTGTCTCTTATAAGTTATATATAGTGGTCTTGACTTTCCCGGAAGAATAAGGAGGACTCAATTTTGGTGGCTTGATAGATATAGATATATACATGGCTATATATTGGTTGGTTCGACTTCTGAGGTTATTGTTGTTTCCACGTTCGAGAAATCTTGATCGGACTTTCTTTTAGGAGAGCCAGTCTTAAATAAACTCACCGCTGGGATACAAAGAGTTCTTTCTTTTCGGCTAAACTTGGCTTACCCTCGTCCATAAATGTATAGGGAGTCTGTATATTGTATAGATCTATACGTGTGTGAGATTTTTACACATTTCAACCGGACTCAACTTTTCTTTTTCACACACCTTTGCGCTTTGATGCTGACTGGCCCTTGACATTTCCTCTAATCTAACAGAAACTTAAAGAGAAAGTAAACTATTGCAAGTGGAAGTCTCTAACTCTAACTAACCGCAGCACGGCGCGTCTTTGGTGGTTACTCTAAATTTCTTTAGACACAGACTTTGTTAGATTTCTACGAATGGAGTTTCCAGGAATCATTTGTTTTTGAAAGAAAATGTTGATACAGATCGAAGTCGAAGAAGAATTCAAACAAGTTTAGATCCAAATGAGAAAGTTGTAAAGGTAGTCTATTAGTATTAGTAGTACACTATTAGTAGAACTATTAGTAGGAAGGTTGTGTAGAGAGCGGGACCAGATTTAGAAGTGAAATTTACACGCAATAATAAAATTCGAAGGACTTAAAGAAGGTGAAGGTGCGTGGGAAGCTGGGAGGACATGAATATCATCATCATCATTAAAACTAATGTTAGTCTCAGTAATAAACCACTTTCAACTTGAAGTTAAAAGTAGTAGTAGTGGAGTTTAACGTCTTATGACGTACCCGAACTAAGCAGGCTAATCTTTCAACTTGAAGTTAGTGAGGGAAGTATTTGTGCGTGTGTGTGGGACTCGAAGTCACACACTGTGACTGAAGTCTCAGAATGACACAGAGGGACTCTTGAGCTATAATATTATTATGGTTAATGTTATTGCTCGAGTTACTAAATCCCTTAAGCCCAATATCATTCTCGACATCGTGTAAACGGGGCATTATGAAGTGTTTGCTTTTGTACTTTCTGCATTCTCAGAATTCATCCCATTCCACACACAAACCAACCACAACGTTAACGTTTGATTCCTTAATCTCACATGCTTCACAAATCCTCATATAAATTATGACTTCTGCGTATTATACAGTGTGCCTACGTTGATCTCTCTACGACGACGTCTCCCTGAGAATTCTCGAGTAATTAAATTACCTCCCGTGATCTTATTATTACTGGTTCCCTCTCTCAAGATAATTCACTCTCATCATTTTCTCTTGGAGAAATTGGCGAGATCTCTCTCTTTTGTCTTGTCAGTGGCTGTCAGTGCAAATCAATCTCAACCTACACACATAACCCACATTTATACACAATGTGTAATTGGCACAGAATCTGAATTCTGTGGAAATACATGAGTGATATTTAATGCATAACATGAATCCTGAGTTATTACTATGTGGTATGTGGGGGTAGTGGTTGGTGAAAGAAAAACCATTGTTCCAAGAGGGGAATATTATTTAATTTCAGTGTGCGTGGTTTTTGTGAGGATTAGCAGAAGCAGAGTAAAAAAGTGTCCCCGTAGAGAAAGGATTTGTTGTATGACAGAGAATTACATGCGTGCTTATGAAAAAGCCGGTGGTTCCTATGTAGTCAGTAGTCAGACACAGCAGAGAGAGAGAGAGAGAGAGTTGTTCTTAAATTTTTTGTGTCATTACTTTATCTCTCTCGTGTAATATTAGTGTAGAGGAATGTTCATGAGTGTACGTACGTTTGTTCGTGTGAGTTAAGTTAAAGTCGACGACGTGGTGGTGCAAAAGGTAGAGAGAGAGACGATGGCACTTAAGAAAGCACAAAAGGAGTAACCAATGGCGCATTACGAAGAAGCCTAATAAGTTTCTGTATAAGTTGGCAAAGTAGCAAATAAAGTGAACTGCTCCTGGTTCATGGATGAGCTACTTGCGAGAGACAAGGAAAACCACGAAACAAAAAAACCCAAAAAGTTGCCGGTATATAGACACACACAATATATATAGATATATCTTCCCAGACTACTATTAAGTCTTCTCTCTATGTATATATATATATATATATATTTGTCAAATACATATAATACATATTTGGGTCGGAAGGCATACACACATTCTGTGAAGACGAGAACAAGTTGACAATATTTGTTACTCACTTTTGAGAGAAAGTTAAAGTCTCAGAAACAGACAGAGAACGAAACAAGAGAGAGAGACATGGAAAAGTCTTGTAAAGAGAGTTTTGAGAGAAACTATTATTATGTGTCCTCATGAATTCACGGCAACGATGAAGCGATTTCAGATCTCAAGGAGGAGGATACAATTTGTATTTTGTATGTGTGTGTCAGTGTGAATAGATATTTATGGATGGGTTGAAATATAGGGCATGGTAGGTTTATTGTGTGGGTCTTTCGGTCTTTGTAAAGAATCAAATGATTACCAACAAGCAAAGAAGAGAGAGAGATGACAACGAGATACACTTTGGTCGCGTTGTTTTTTTGTGTCGGGTGAAATATTGACGTAGTAAATGTTTCCTTCAATATTAGAAATAGAAATAAAGGATGAGGGAGTGAGTTGTAAGTTAAGGAAGCAATATATTTGTGAACTGCGGACGACACGTACACACACATACATATATACATAAATATATTGTACAGGGACACTGAAGACAGAGAGGAATGTATCGAGAGATGCCATTCTTTAAATTCCATCTAGTCTTCTGGTCTTTCGAGAGAGAGAGGAAAGAAGAAATAAAGCTGTTGCTTAATAATATCTGTAATAGCCAAGGAGGAAAGTTGAGGAGGAATGAGACAATAATAGGACAGAGACTGTCGGTATATAAATTAATACACGTCTCTTTAACTGTGAAGGGATGAGTCTTTTGCCAAAGTCACAATAACTTTATATTAAGTATATTTATATATATATATCTATATGGATCTGTATTGTATGAGGTAAAAAATTGCAACCAAAGACTTGCAACAATGGACAAGTGGTATAAAGT